>Ga0123352_10001692_pt1 | contig 29791 bp, 19 predicted proteins | sample TergutLab28metaG_FD_89700 | JGI IMG/M metagenome (GOLD analysis project Ga0123352, IMG submission 89700) | Labiotermes labralis P1 segment gut microbial communities from Petit-Saut dam, French Guiana - Lab288 P1 | ecosystem: Host-associated > Arthropoda: Insects > Digestive system > Gut ... | reverse complement strand
TCCATTCAACTTTGTCTTTAATATGCTTTTTGTGCGATTTAAGTATTCTTCGCCTAGCTTCTGTTTCATTCGGGCATGCTTAATTTGTTTAGCTTGCATGTGGTTCAAGTATCTAAACATGTGATCCTCTGTTGTGAAGTTTCTCATTTCTAGTTTCCCCTTTGCAATACACAATATTTTGCACTTTTCAGTCCCAAATACCATTTTAATGTCTCTTGAAAAAGTTTGAGTGAGCCGTAGAAGTTCTTGTAGTTGATTGTAGCTGCATATAATTTAATATCCATGTATAAAAGATGGTTCAGTTGTTGTATTTCTTGGTTACCAGAAAGTATAACAAAACCATAGTTTGTTCTGTTGTGCAGATAAGAAAGGTGGTTTAATGCAAGGCAAAGCTATAACAGGCTAAGACTATCCCCTTGATATATTCCTTGTTGTATACGGATCAGGTCACTCATTATCCATTGATTTTTTACTTTGACTGGGAGGGTAGTTGTCCATTTCATCAGCTGTTGTAATGAGTTAATTATCTGTGGGTCCATTCTGTATATTTGTAATACGTGTATAAGCCAGCCATGTGGCACTGAGTCAAAATCCTTACGATAATAATAATAATTATTATTATTATTAACACGCCTATGCCATATCTGAACTTGTCAAGGATACACATTTACTCCGTGTAATGTTATCCCTTATCTTCATATTCGTGTCTGGTACTAAAGCAGATTTGCATACAAACTGTTGGATGCGTCATTCCAATACACTGCGTTGCGTAATATACCGGGATGAAAGAACCCACCTAATCCAACTTGCCGCACAAGTGCCGCTGTATATATTCAGACCAAGAGGCAGTGGGGTTCCAAATATTTTTAATTTTGCTGTACTTTTAAACGATCAAACTATGCCAAGAGACAGATCCCACTTCTTTTTTGTGAATATCTCCATAACTGGCAAAAGCGCTCCACACGGAGAATAGGTCTAAGTACTAAAAATTCTACAGCCCATTATCATTATTAGTGCATTTCGTCCTTCGCAACGTCATATCGCGCGTCACATGCAGAAGAACACAGACCAAACTTAAAGCGCATAGGCGAACACCACGGAATACCAACGATAAATCCACTCCCACAATCCCACCCAGAATGACGGCCATATTCGTGTGAGGTGGAGTAATAGAAAGCGGATGTACAGTGAATGTTTATCACTGGTTTCATTACCTGTTCTCTAATAGTTTTTACATTGTAAATAATTAATGACAAAAATGTGAGAACCCGTGAGTGCAAGAAAGTTCCTTTATTTTAAATAAAGGCATTGAAGTACGAGTAAGTATTTAGTGGACGTCTACAGATGTGATGTACCAGTAATGGCTGAACGTTGGGGCAAGAAAAGTATTTGTTGGAAAGGGGTCACGAGTAATTGAATTTAACACATATGTAACTTGAATAAGGTAATTTACAGTCATATATGTATATGTATATATGGACATGATCAGAAATAACATTTTAAACGACATGTCATTTCGATACAAAAGATAACCTTGGTACCCACATGAAGAATAAAAATTTGGAGTTGATTGTTATAGAATGCAGCCGAACGTGGAGGTGAACTTATGTAATGCAGTTATGTCGCGAATTCTGCAGTGTAAGAGTTTAAGGTCTGAAATGCGTGTACAAACGTCCAGGTTGGACCAGCAAATTTAGTGCATAGTGATGTATCCAACAGCAGACTTAATATACATTTCTCAGTATAATCACTTTTTATGCATAATTTTGTAAGTGACGTGTAATGATAAAATATATAAACCTTTGCACTTTTCTCTGACTGTCCTGCTGACAATGGGGATGGCCACTGCCTTGCACGTGAGTCATCCAGCATCTGTGCTTCTAATTTACATGCTCCCATGGATACAAGATTTTTTGTTTGTTTGAAGGAATGGGAATTCAGTTTGGAAGATGAATATTCATTTAGAAGAATTTAAATGGTATTTCAGTGGCTGTGAACATGTGTAAAAAGCAAACAGTGTAGCAGTTTGTGTATGAATTTGCCATACAGTAGAATTTTATATATTTTTTGCATTTCATTTCTTAGGTCCGAATTGGCCTAGATAGTGGGTGAGGTGGGATTAGCAATATGCCATTCCCGTACCCTCCACCTCCACCTGGACCACCACCACCACCAATATTTGGGAATGTGGCAACCCATACTGCGCATGCAGGTGGAGATAGTAGAGGTCTTTTGATGAATTCTATTCGTCAAGGGACCACATTGAAGAAAACTGTTACAAATGATCGTAGCTCACCTATGATAGGTAAGTTAAAATTCTCTAATAATTGTCTTTACAATAGGACCAGAGGATATGCCACTGGTATGTGAATGACATACCAAACATATTTTGTAGTTTTAGTGACAAGTGGAAGCTTCTAGTGGTGACCAATTTAGAGTGTTAAGTTTTCTGCATGTGTAATCTTACACCATACAGTTTTCTGTGGTGCAACATTTTTTGAGAGTAACTGAAGAGAAATTTAAGTACCTTTTATTATATCATGTTTTCAGTATCATTGGTGAAAATATCCATGTCCCAGCTCACACATTTGGAGGGGAGAGTGTACTTATTCATGTGACAAACTGGATAGTTGGAGGTGGGGATGACTAGGCATGCAGCATTTTCACTGTTTGCCATTAAGACTCATGGCATAGTTGTTTTTCTCCATTATTCATAGTAAAGTTTATATTATGGGATATAAAATGTGAAATGTTTCATTCCTTTGGTTTTATTTAGTGTAGTCTTTTGAAGGAGTTGTTGAATTGTCAATGTATAGATGCAGTTAGTGGTTTGCAGTGTCAGGATATGAAACATATCAGTGTATCTTATAACACATGGTAATTCCTAAACTGCAGTGAGCCTAACATGTGTCATAAAAACAAAACACACGTGGGAATGTAAGCTACAAAGGCAAGAATGTAAATGTTCCACCTCATAGATGTAGTTTGCCGGTGTCTCAGGCAAATTTGGGTGACTGAGGAGTTTGTGGTGGAACACATTGCTCACTTTTGGGTACTCTGATATATTTTGCATTGAGAAGGCTGAGACAGTAAAGACTATTATTCATATGTGGTCTGAAGTGATATAAAATGGAATACTTTGTGCAAGAATCACCATTCTAAAGTTCAGGTATTCAAGGTTTGATCCAAACACTTGCTGCTGATGTCACCAGGTTGTCACATATGAAAGTTGAAACAGTTTGCCCCCACTGTTGTAAAGCTGTTGTAGATTAATGATTGGGACACTGAGATGCTTAGCAGGAAAAAAAATGTGTAGAAGTTTGCCTAGAATGGCAAATAAATAGACTTGTACAAAGTTCTATCAGCAGGTTCTTTGTGCTGTGGGCCTGTTGGCCTGGAATAATCATATATTGTTTATTGTATTGTACTTGAAAACTCATGCATCATGCATTTGATATGATTGTTTTTGTAGCACCTTACCATACAGTGAAGGAAAAGGAACACATTTTAATATATTTAGTGTTGTGCACAGTAACTTGAACTCTGTCATTCTAATTTTACTAAACATAAGATCCATTAAGGTTACAGGCTTCGGGATTTCATGCCTTGTATATTGCTAGGTAGCAATTAGCATTTCCGAGAGACTTGCTGTCCCCATCTCGGTAATCTTCTTGATAACCAATGCAAAAACATCAGTTATCACATTGAGTATGTTCATGACAGAATTTGTTGGTGAAAATATTATTTCTCGATAGAACAAAAATATCCATCCTTTGAGTACACTACACAACAAACACAGTACTGGCTGGAATCATTTTCATGGGAGGATGTTGTTGTTATAGTGTAAATGGAGTATGCATTACATACCTGGGAAAGGATTATTGATTTTGAAGTTGATACAATCCCTCATTGCTTGAATATTGATGATGCATGAGTGGATTTATAGAAGTACGTGATACTCTATCATGCTTTATTACTTCTTTTAGGGAAAGTAAGCAATGTTTCCTATGGTAATAATAACAACAGCAGTAGTAGTAGTCCAAGAAACAAAAATAACAATCATGCAGGTGCTTCAGACATGTCAAGAAATGGACTTGGTGGACTTTTTGCAGGAGGAGTGCCTAAACTTAAGCCTACTGGTCGTGGATGCAGTAAGTATCTAAATATGTGTGTGATGGCAAGGTACAAGAAGTTTGTTAGAATTAACTTCAGTGTAACCGAATTTTAATTTACATGAAGCACTTATCATTTCCTGTTCTCTTTCCTTAAAGAAAACATTACGAATTAGTGAAAATTCAGTAGCGAAATTCACTTAGCCCACATTTATGATCTGTAATGAACTTTGTATTTCAGATGATTAATGAAACAGATTTTTAATATTAACCTCTAATGGATAAACGAGACAATTTTGTCCAACTAAATGCACATCCATTTCACACTGTCTTGCAATGGGCATTTAAATTCTAGAGTGCTCCAGCTGCAGCAGTAACATTGATTTACAAGGCCATACCGTGAACATTAACATAACAAAAACTTTCAGTGCAGTGAAGTAGTTGTCATTCTCTGTCCTGTTTCCATGTAAGCATAATTATAAACTGCTGTATTGCAGATATTCAAATGTCAAACTTCGTTGGGACACAGACTACCGAAAATAAAACTTCACATTTCTGCATTGTGGAAGATGAACTGTGTATTACTGATTGATTTGTGTTTTGTTTGACTTTGTTGCTGAATGACAAATAGGAACACCCCTTTTTGAAGAGTTCTTATGTCATGTTTTTAATGTCCAGGTACCAATACCGCTTCTCAGACATTGCCTAGAAGCTATGGATTAGAAGCCAAAGCAAATTTGTCTTCATCACAGGTACATTTCTTTTAATTTGTAAGTTCTGTGTGGCTGTGATGTAGTGTAGGACCCTCATTGCTAACATACTCATGCTATTGCTTTATCATGACAGTTGCCTACATGTCACTGTGGTTTGAATTCTTATTCCACTTTCCTTCTTTTAAACAGATGTAGGCTTGTGGCATCACATATTCCATGTGTATGTGTTATTCCACTGGTCCACTTTCAAATGAACAAGTTTCAAGATTCATTGTTATGAAATTTTCAAAATCATAGCATGGAGGTCATGCTACATTTATTTTTTAATATCCTAATAGCAGTAATAGCTCTGTTGCAGATGTGAAATCTCAAGAGAAATTGACGGTTATACTATTGTCATGTAATTCATAATCCTGTAATTTTGTGTTGAGATAACTTATCTTAGAATGTCAAACTATTTGGTGATAGTGAATAATATTGTAGTCAGGATATGGCTTAGCTTCATATCTTGCATAAAAATGTACAAGGGAACTGTGAAGTTGCAAATATGGGTTGAGGGTGTTTGAGTAGTTGGTGCTGAGGAAGATATGTGGACCTCCAAGCAACAGCAGATTAAAGGAAATTGCATGATGAGAAACTTTTGTATATGTACTTCCCACCAAATAGTATATGGATGGTGAAATATAAGCAACATGAGATGGGTAGGGTTTGTAGCAAGCATGGGAGAGGAGAGAAATGCATGCAGGATTTTAAAGCAATGAAACCAGCTACCACATCCATCAAACACAATATGTATAAACATAGGTATAACGCAGCTGCATGTTTCAGTTTCTCGAAAAACCATCATAAGGCTGTGTATGAGAAGTGAAAAGATAAAACTTAACAGCTGCAATAATCTCTCAGTGTCCAGTTCTCAGACTTGTTACATGCATTTATAATACTAATTGTACAAGTCAAATATTGAAATATAAAAGCAAAAAAGTAGAAGATATATATATATATATTTTAAAATTATGGTTCCATGCATCACAATTCAATGTTAATAAAAATCCAACCAGATGCAACAGTATGCAGATATTTATTCACTGCACTGCACTGAATAAATATCTGCATACTGTTGCATCTGGTTGGATTTTTATTAACATAGAAGATATATATATATATAGAATATGGCTTTCTGAAAAGCTGAAACATGTTGCTGGGTTATACCTCAAATGAATATATGTTTTGTTAGACAGTCATGGTAGTTGGTTTTATTGCTTTGGTGCTTATAACACAGGGGGATGAATCACCACCACATACAGGATTTTGGTTGTAAGACAAAACCAATGAGACTGTTTGGAAAACCTAGTTGTGCTGGACAGATACCGTGTAAATAGATCTTAAAAGAAATAGCATGGTAGGGTTGGGACTGGATACTTCTGGTTAATGAGACAGACAAATGGTAGCCACTCACAAACACAGAAATTAACCTTTGGGTTCCATAAAATGTAGGGAATTTCTTGATTGAGGTCTTATTAACCTTTTGGCGCCGGAATTATTTTTTAATTTTAGCACACCTTGTATATAAAATGTGAATAATACAGGAACCAAGTACGTTAGAATTATGAAACAAATTGCATTTTGAAGAGAAAAATACAGAGAGTGTGCACCATGTTTAAAATATTTGGTACCTATATTTGTTGAATAAGTATATAAAATGCAACTTTGGAGGTTAGTGGTGCGGTACGTCAACTATAGTTGACGTTAGGCGTGTAAAGGTTAATGTCACTAGAAGGAGTCTGCTTCATAGAGTTGAGTGATTTTTTTGAACATGTGCTATTTGTGAAGGAATGAATAATGAACAGTTAAAGTCCCATGTATTATGAAGTCCAGAGATGGAAGCCATACCTGAAACAAGTATCAGACTTGTTTATTTGAAAGTAATTTAAAGTTTATGCTTATGGTGTATGGTGCTGATTGAAGGATAATTAATTCCATTAGCAGGGATTAATTCACATTTCTGAATAAGTTTTTCCTGCTCTTCTGATATGTGCACTAGTTCAAAATACACATTTTGCCCTTGTTGCTGTTGTGGAAGTAGTATGAAAGAATATTATAATTGTTGTCCGAAAGTTCACTGGTGTATTGGTTACCATGTAAGCACTGCATAACAGAAATGAACAGATTAAGAACAGAATTGTTTAACAGTAAAATGCAGGTGTATAAATTCTTAGTGACTCCTTCAGTTTAGATAGGTTATGATTTTTTAAGTGCAGTCCATCCCATTATGCTGTGACATATTAATATTTGTATATAACCTTCAGACGCAACAAACTTTTAATAATATTATCAATAAATACTACTTGCATAGTTACATGTATTTTAAATCATGTGGTGTAGTGCCTAATAATGGTCCTTAAGGACTGAAACTTAATAGCATTTCTAATGATATAATTAAAAGGTTGTTGTGTTTGATGGTACTGTATATGTGCCAATATTAAGATGGTGATTTGCTTCAGTACTGATAGAAGTGAACTTGTAGGTTGGGCCACCAGCTTTGATTAGATAAGGTGGAAATCTTCCTGACAACATAAGAGAGATAAATGTCTTGTGAGTTAAAGTTTGATAAAATAAATGCATTTACTGCCAAAGTGAATGTGTTGTGTGAAGGCACAAAACATGTTGTTCGTGCCTTAATTATTCTGTAAGCATAGTACATCCTGGTGCCCAAAGTATGTTGAGAAAATCCAGATTTTTTTTTTAAATCAGATAAAAATATCAGTCACTTTACATGAAGATGTATGTTTTGTATTGTTAACAGAAATATGAGACTGACGTGAAGTCATTCTCTTTGATTATAGTGGTATTAGATTGTTAGGATAACGAAGGATGTATGAAATACTTCGTGTTGTAACAGTAATACAAAAGAAAACTAACTTTGGACTATCCATGACAATGCGCTTAGTACTTATTATATTGTTGATAGTGACTGGTATTTGAACACTGCAAAAGCTAACGTTGTTTATCCATGGCAGTGCGTGCGACTTACATTGCCCAGCAACACACAAGGTACATGTTGCATTTCCGTGGCAATGCTTTTAATGTTCCTGTCACTTTTTTTTTTGGCACAAAAGTTAGTCAAGCAAAATTGTTCACATAGTTACAGGTATGTATGTGTGTTTGTGTGTGTGCATGTATATATATATATATACACACACATACATACACACACACACACACACATATATATATATGTGTGAGAGTGTTACCTATCTCGTTTGTTTTCCACCCAGGACACTCCCTGTCATATATGCGAAAGGAGAGGCAGTCTGATACACTAATCCCTGTCTTATGTACGAAAGGAGAGGCAGTCTGATACACTAATGAATTCTATGCCTCTTTGTGCGCATACAACTCTTACACTCTGTGTAATTAATATGAATGTAAAGTCATATTAATTACAAAGGATGTTCCAAAAGTATTGCCTCCATATTTATATATTTGCACCCAGACAAGATATTGAGATGAAGCAAAGCATAAAATATAGCTCAGACTGTGTAGGTTGTCTCATGTTTCCATATATTCTCCCACTTATTCAATACAACACCACCAGCACTGAATAACTTTTTTGTACCTGTCATTGTAAAATTTTTAGGCTGTTCTCAAAATCATTTTGCCATAGCATCTTGAACTTCTTTATCACACATGTAACACTTGCCTTTGGAACGTTTCTTGAGAGTTCTGAACAACCAGAAGTCAGACAGTGCCAAAACCAGGCTGTAGGGAGGGCGTTGAACAACCTAAAATCCTATGCTGTTGCCATTGAAGTAGCAACGTTCATAGTGTGGGGTCTGGCAGTTGCAATTTATTTGTTGTTTCAGCCTTTTTAGGGTCTTCATGTGAGTGTCAGAGTTGATTCTCGTACCTTTGACCATGTACTCCTTGCTTAAGGAAGCCTCTTTAGTCCCAGAAGTCTGTGCATGTGCATTTTCTTGCGGAATGCATTTTCCAGTGGAAAGCTGAGTCTTGGATTTTTTATTTCTGGGAGAACTGTGGTGATGATATTCAAGTGACTGACTTTTGAATTGCAGGTGGTAGTCATGCAGTCAACCCTTGTCCCCCATGACAGTGCTGTGCAGAAAATCATTACACTCACTTTCATGGCAAGAATAATTGCTGACACACTTCCAGTCTTGCTGTCTTCATTCACTCATAAGCTGACACGGCACCCATCGAGTGCATGCTTTGTTTCAAGCCAGGCCTGCAATATCTCAATGACATGGACAGAACCAGTGTTCAACTTTTCTGCTATGGCTCTCTGAGAAATTCTTTGATTTTTTCAAATAAGTCCATAGTTTTTTTGCCTGTTCACATAGTTGCAGTGACAGGCCTTCCAGAACATGGCTGGTCATTCAGGTCCACATTTCCACCACTATCCCTCAATTTTCTCACCCAGTGACACACAGTACTTATGTCCACAATATCTTCCCCATAGAAAGCTGATATTTATTGCTGCATTTTGATGGGAATTTTATTTTTGTGGGTCCAAAACTCAGTAAGAGCTTGCTGTTTTATGTGCTTCAGTGCAGTCGAGAATTAGTCATCCATCTTGAACAGAATACAGCACACACCACTATGTTTCCCAAGCCCTCCCGCACGTTAAACTGAAGACCAAGGACCAGTGAAGAAGTTGGGACTGATAGTGCTTTAATGTCACACAGCTTGTGCAAGATACATGTGTAGAGGCATTACTTTCGGAACACTCTTTGTACATCAAACTGTTGCCCTGGTATCGTATAATGACTTTATCTCTGAAGTCACTAATGGGTTTTATCAGAGTTTCCTGTACAGACCAATCCATGTGTGTTTTTTCAGTAGATGGCACTTTTTTTGAGAGAGAGAGAGAGATTTATGTTTTGACATTTATTTTGTCGTAACACTTCCTGCATGTCAAGTGGACGTCTGCTGTATAGGAAGGCTGAGACTGCTGTCATGCTGCGTAGGTGACGTCCTTTAGTGACTGCAGTATGATTATTTCGTTCAGAGACTGAATCTGACACAACCTTTATTTTTAAAAAAATTCTACGCTTTAAACAATAACATGTACATGTTTTGGACTAAAAAATCCATCTCCAGTCTGCGCCATAAAAATATGAATAGAGGGTCATACACACACTTCATTCTTTGTCAAGGATGAGATCTCATACATCACAGTACTTGTTTTTATATCATAATAAAATGTATATTTGTCTACTAATAGCCTTTTAAACATAAAATCACTTTTGTAGGTCCTGTTATGTTGTTGATTGTAAAGTCTCTTGAAATGATATTTAAGACTATCAAGAAACTCCTTATATAAAATATCCTACTTAAACTTTGTATATAAATTTATTTATCATTCTTTTGCTTACATGCTGTTGTTGTCTTGGGTGTACAAGGTGTGATATCATGTCTGAAATGTCAGATGCATAGTTACTTCATTCCCATTATCCAGTTTTATGTCATTTGCATGTATCACCTAGTTCGTCTCTGAATTGGGAGGGGTGTTAAGTTTCTTTCTTGTTCTCTTGTTCCAAACATCCGCTGTCTGTTAAGCACAGAATATCGGAGCTTAGGCATGAGAGTGACGTTTCGGGTATGGGATGAATAATTTTCAGGTTTCTGAATTTATTGTGGGCAGATGATGTATGCCGCTCTTGTTTCTGTTCCTTACAGGAGGTGTTTTTGTGTAGGTTTTACTAGTTACATTAGGTAGCCTTGCATGTTCTTTTGCCAAGACAAGCTGACGTTTGGTAGAAGAACACACCAAACAGTCTTTTTAAAAGAAGTATTTTTTAAAAAAAAATTTCCTCTGAAATATTACTTAGCATGTTTGAAATTCTTGTATTAAATCAGTTGATTGTAAAACAATTGACAATATATTACCTGTAAGCTTTTTTGAAAGATTTGTAGACTCTCAGTGGCTGGGTGACATAGTAGTGTGGGTAGAGTGACTGCATGCTTTTCTTATTATTGTTGTTCTTATCAGTGTAGTTTAAGTATAACTCAGAGTTGAGTGTTTTCAGTAGTGCAGCTTACACTGTGCATTATATTCACACAGCTGAGTGTTTACAGGATGCTTGTATTGGCATGAATTGCATCATTGTTTTATTAATTTAACTTCTAATTGCATGGTAGAATGGATTAAGAAGTAAAGTGCACATACCGTCTACTAGTTCAGGACATGTGCATGGTCAGCATTGGGGTACTTCAAAAAGGAATAATTCTACCCTCAATAGACCTGGATTCAAGTTTCATGAAGCACCTGTGCCACAGGTAGGTAGTGAAGTTTGCATTTATTTTGCATTCTGTCTTTGTATGTACAATATACTGATTATTGCTAGCATGCAAGATGTGCCTTATTGGTGAGGTATGATTGCGGTAGGCTTGATGTGATGGTTTAAGGTATCAGTGGAATTTAGTTATGTTTTGTTTCTACACATGATAAGTCATGGTTATAAAGTGATACCTCTGCCAACGAAGATAATTCGTTCCGGAATCACATTCGTTAGCCGAAACACACATACAGACGGAAAAGATAAGCTCCTGGAATGGCCCTACCATTCATGTTTGCTGCTTCATGTTAGTGCGCGCATCCACTAAAACATTCATTAGCCGAATCCATATTCGTTAGCCGAGTCCGAAAAACAGCGAAAAAATCTTCGTTAGCCGAAAAATTCGTTAGCAGGGTCACTCGTTAGCCGAGGTATCACTGTAGTTGTTTGTGCAAGTGTGTGGGTGTGACCTTCACAGCACGCTATTTCAGATAATGAGTGCACTGTGTGAACATACTGTAGAATACAGGTCTGGTTGTAACTGACTCCCCCCATTGTGCAAGTCTGCATTTGCCAGACACCATTCTTGCAGACTCTTTGATGGCTGCTGTGAATGTGAAATGAAGTGTAAAGTAATATTGTGTAATAGTGTTCATATTTTGTGACCAAAGTGATTGATATAATTTTATTTGTTTTAAAGAACATTATATTTCCTATGTGTGTGTGTGTTTTGATACTTTCATAAGAATGGAACTGTATTTATATATCTTACCCAAGAGTGGCATTATATAAAAACCACATCTCTGTGATGCTGTTTGCACAGTGATGTCATAGCTTCTCAAGAATCTGCCCTAAAAAAAGATTATAAATTCATATCCACCTTTCAGTGTTAGTATGTGTTATTAGAGGAACATTTACGCCCATGGTAAAGTGATGGTAATGGATGGGAAATCTTAGTCAGTAAAATGACTGGCTTTGGCATGTACGATCAGGTTTGACTCCTGGTAGGGCCAGTACTTTGTCTCCATGTTAAAATGGGTGCTGGGTCCACTCAGCCTCCCTTCATTTAATTAAATTTGGCCAAATCTGTGGGGATAAGGTGGCCAGGTAGTAACAGGAAAGTAAGTCAGATATTCAACAATAATCCTCAGGGACGTTGACTAAGAAGATGACCAAATAACAGACGGTGTAATTGTATACAAAAAGATGTCAATAAATGCAAAATTAAAAACTGGGGACCAAGGTCAAAAAACAGAACATGACTGGGAGAAGTCGATTAAGTAGGCGAAGGTCTGCATTGGACTGTAATGCCATTGAACAAGAAGAAGAAGAAGAAGGAGGAGGAGGAGAAGGAGAATAAGGGCAAGAAGGAGAAGAGGAAAAAGATGGAGGAGAAGGAGAAGAAGAAAGATGAGAAGATGAAGAAGGAGAATGAGAAGAAGAAGAATAAGGAGGAGGAGGAGAAAAAGAAGCAGGAGGAGGAAGGGGAAGAAGAAAAAGAAGAGGAGGAGCTAAAAGAGGAAGAAGAAGGAGGAGGAGAAGAAGAAGAAGAAGAGGAGGAGAAGCAGTGGTGAAGGAGAAGAAGAAAAGGAGAAGGAGAAGAAGGCAAATGAGAAAAAGTGGCCAGTTTATGAAACCAAAAACCTCCATTTCTTGCAGTTTGAGAATGCCCAGAGTTTCCACTCCCTAACAGTACTGACAATAGCAGTGACAGTGACAGCAAAATAATAGATGATGATGATGATGATGATGATGATGATAGGTAATGGCACAGATCATTTCTCAATAATTTTATTAGCCATAGGTCCGATGGTGTATGGTACAGTAATTTGGAAGAATGAAATTTACGGTATTCTTATGCATTGCTCTGCAATGTGTAACAGTACTGTCAGCCTGCAGGTCAGTGTAGATGTTTCTAGCGTAAAGTGAAGGCTGTTCATCTTAGTACAGTTGTACCTGCAACAGTGTCAAGGCCTAGTTAGATATGTAAGATAATAGGCAATATACATTAGTAATTTCATACAGTTACTGAGTAATGAAACGTTTTACACAGTGTTGTTACAAAGAATAGACTTTAAAAAAGTTTGCTTCTTCTGCAGCTGTGTTTTGAAGGCTGAGCTGTCCTTTATTGCAAATGTTATGAATCATGTTAATACATGACTAACATTCATACTTTTCCTGAAGGGTAGTTTTAGGATGATAGGGTTAGAATAGTTCAGTATTGAATGTTTGGAATTAGAAACCAGTAGTTTTGTACATTTGCCCTTCATATATTTTTGTAATGTATTATGTTCAATGTAGTGTGCTGACATTTGTGAACTGAGGTTACTGCAACATTCACACTGTTGTCTTGTTGATTATGACACCCTGTAGTCTGATTGGTGGGTACCATCATTGTGGAGGAAGAATTTAACGCTGAAGATGGAGGTAGCCTGTTACTCTGAAATGTTGGTATCCATGTACTAAAGGTACAAGGTATCATAATGCAGAAGAACTCTTGTATGGATCTTCTAAATTGTCACTACCATTACAACCTAAAATGCTGTTCGCTTCAAAATGTTAACATCCTTAATTTTTTTGTTTTGTTTTCGTTTTTAAGAGCCAAGATCCTGTCCATAGGCCATCTCTAGGAGATGTTAAAAACAGAGGGCCTCCTCCACAGCCTCCTCCATCTGCTCAGAAACCTATGCCTACAGTAAGGATATGTTAATATGTATTTTACAGTTTTTAATACTTCTAATATATCATGTCTACAGATTATATGTTTTGAAGTGTTCTATCATGTATATGAGATAAGACAAAGTAGGGAGGAGAACTTGTCAGTGATTCAGTTGAAACTAGTTTAATTTATGAGTGCTCTTATGATGTTGCAGAGTGGGAACAATGTGTTCATCCTGTTTATAAGTGTACCCACATAATTTTAACTTTCACTTTATCATATGTGAGGTTCGGTAAAGGCATATTAAATGAACCAGTAATATTAAGAGTATGGCATGAAATTTTTTCAGTGTGGATTTAGTCATGAACAGCACATGTACATGCTTTAAAAACTGATATGTTTGTGATTATGTTATTAAACAACTTTACCCTCGGTTGCAGAGTGCATCAGATTCGGTACTGACCGGCAGTGGCTCGTTGAGTGGGCAAAGTGGAAGTAACAGCAGCTTTAATAACTACAATCATGTGAATTATCGAAGCTACCTACATGGTGGTAGCCCTCCCTCTCTTCCTAGCAAACCACCTGTTGGGGGTTATGGCAAGCCAAACTTGGCACCCAAACCTCCTGGCATTGCTCCTAATATCTCCAGTAAACCATCGCCACCACCTAAGAAACAAGTTGTGAATGGCACATTTCAAAACACAGACCGACCTCCTGTGACTCGTGCACACAGTATGCGTGTGCCAAGATCACCACCTGTTGCTCCACCTCAGGGTCTTCCTTTTCTGCCAACAACAAAGGATCTAGGAAGCTACCGTGGAGGCAATTCAGGTTTACCATCATTCCATCAGTCTCAGGACTCCATACATCAGTGTCGTGCAAATCCTCCACCACCCCCAAGAACTGCCACATTGCCGTCGAACTTAAGTCATCATGGAACAAAGTCAACTGCACCACAGCCACCTCCCCCTTCAACACCTCCACCTTCCACTCCATATTCAAGCTCCAGTAGGTCTGGAGTGGCACCTTCCCTGAAGCCACCTATGGCTCGGCCACCACCACCACCTTCGCGGATATTAGGTGGAGGAGTAAATCCTCCACAATGTCCACCACCACCACCTCCAACATCTGCGCCACCACCTCCCCCACATAGAACTTCCCCTGCACCACCACCACCATCACAACAGATAAAGTTTGTCCCAGCTGTAAGTACATTGAATGATTATTTCTTATTAAACTGTTAGAAGGATGGTACAAATTCACAAAATAATTTTGATTTTTACAAGTGGAGTTAGAAAGTGTAAATTTCAGAAGGTTGCATTCTGCTAGCATTCGGAGGCAGTGATGTGTTCCAAACACTTAATTCTTTTTATGTTCTCAGACAAACTGTGATGGTGTTTTTCATACACTTGTAATGTTTCCTGCTCTATGGATTTGCTTGTATCATGGGGGTAAATATATTGTTTATATATTGCCACAGATGCCATAAACATGGTGTGGTTACTGAGATATTTTGTGGTGCTGTAATGGCTGTACTGTTATGGCATTCGCCTGTAGTAAATACGTGCTTTACTATTCATCACAAAATTTCGCTCGACCGAGTAATCTTTTCATTCACTGTGTAATTTGATTTTACTCACTGAACTGTAAGAATACACATTTATTGATCATCGTAATGCTTCCATGCTGCTGAAGTTCATATTCTAAACATTATATATGTGTTACTGTTTCTGAATTATAGCAATTCAGTAATATCAGAGTAATGTGTTTTGTAAATATAATACTGGATGTGTGTGTTAGATATTTGGTTTATGGAATATGTACTTAATGACTTCAACCCCATAGTAAGTTAAAGATAGAAAATTACATTGCTGAAATACTTTGTCATGATTCTGAATCTGGAGTCACAGTGAAGAAAATAATACAGATGCATGTGTGAAGACAGGAATTATCATAAATGGCATGGTAGGAAGTAAGTGAATGTGAGTGATGAATTATGTGATGATCAGCTTGGAAAACAACTATGTTTAGAATCTGTACCAACAGGAATACTAGGTAGAAGGCACATATGTGGGTTGTCACTGTTTTAGTGTTCCTGTAAATTTTATTCACCTGTAGAAATATATGACCAGGCATGGCAAGGGAAACAAATAATTACACAGTGTTACTGTACAGTGCCTGCCTAGATCAAGATGTTTGGAGTGGAAAGAAGTTGCAGCTCATTGGATGAGAGCTGTTATTGCAGTGCAGATTTTTGCATGCATACTCTGAAGTCTTCATTTCCAGGATACATTACAGCTGGCAGACTTGAATTCTTGGATTTTCAGAAATATTTAGCAGTTGCCAGTATGACTGCTTTGATCATTTTTAATTTTACCGGAATGGCATACTGGACACAAACCCTACAGTTCATTGCACAGGATGTGGGCAATAATTGACCTTACCAAGGATATGTATGTGTATTCTTTTATATGTGGTAAGAAGTGTCAGTTGATGAAAGGAAAGTTCATCGCCTTCAAAGGATCTCATGCTTCAAGCTGGCTATGTCCGATCCAATTTGGCATTTTATTATGGGATACCTGAATATGTTTATTACTTATGCAGTAAGGACTTCATTCAACCATGTATGTGCTATAGGGCAAAGTAGTGAATATTTTATACAGCTAAGATCCAGTGCCCGTAAGCATTGGAAGATGTGTATATCTGTCAATAAATGTCCAACAAGATGTAACTATACACAGTTTATTTTATCTGTAAAATAAGATAAAATAAACTGTGTATAGTTGCATCTTGTTGGACATATATTGACACAGAATTGCGATGCACAGTCCCATGAACATAAAATGTGTATAATGACTAAGAGACAAGAATTACAGATTTTCAGAGTTTTGTAATGACATTACATTTTTTTAAGGAAAGCAGTGAAAATGAATGTACAGCAAAAGGGCAAATGATTGTGCCTCATATTTTAATTGTATACAACTTTAAAAGGTACTGGTATAGAAAATAGTGTAGATTAGTTGCAAGGGAATGGGATGTTAAAGCTTACTTTACTAGAACTTTATTGTGTTTGTGTGTTTCAGGTGCCAAATCCTGCGCCACCTCCACTACCTATTCGGAATGCCTCAATGCGAGCTTGCAATGAGATAGAGAGTAGGTTTTCCGAGTATTTTCATTCAGTTCACGAATTTCCAACACCACCACCGTTCAGAGGAGTGTATAAAGTTTTCAACAGTAGAACTGGTAAGTTATTATTGCTGTTACAGCCCCAGTCTGATAACTTGTTTTCTTTTATTACATCTTCTGCTTACCAAAGTACAAAGTGCAGGTTATGTTATAATTTCCTTCCATCTTAGTTGTTGTCCTATCATTGGTAGCAGTGGAGTCTCAGAGTGCAAGTAGAATGCAGCTAAGACTGCAGTTGAAGGCATTAACACCTGCATGGGCCCTGTAAAAATGTGACACTGTAGTTCGTTATGACACAATTTGAAGTTCTGGTAATGGGCATGTAGATATACTTGTGACAAATGGAACTGGATTGTTCATAGTGGAAATCACATTGTCAGTCCAGGTTGTTGTTTGCTTTCACGTGGAAGGAAACCAAGAATTGAGTGTAAAATGGGTGCTTTAGGGGAAATGTTAGCACAGCATCAGGCTAGCCAAAAAAAATGCAGAATGTGCACATTTGTGTGGAATACATTAGGCAGTGAACCCTGAACAGCAGTGCAGAAATTGGGTTATATATGGTAGTATTCCATGTTTTAATTTGATGCATAAAATTTATTAAAAAGACCAACAAATGCACTTGGATTTAAGAATGTAATTTTATTACATAATGATCACCAACTTGTTTCAGCCACTCATGTGGCCATCTTCAGGGTGGTTCAGTGTGCAGACTGTATCATTGCTTACTAATATGGATAATCATTCACTGCCTGTATCGTCTGTATACATCATTCCACAGAACCATACTCCAGACAACAGTTTTTAACTTCCGATATTTTGTACTTGTCACCATTTCACTGTTCATTTGTGAATTTTAACCAAAAACTGTATGATTTTTAAACTGTGGAGTCATTTTGACACATTATAATTATATTTGTATTCTTGTTCTCACCACCCTAAAGATGGCCACATGAGTGGCTGCAACTTATCGGTGAATACTGTGTAATAAAGTTGCATTCAGAAATCCACGTGCATTTGTTGGTCTCTTTAATAAACTTTATGGCAAGTGTATATTCTTCCTTCATTGCCAGATCTTTCCTTTTTGTCCCCTCACCTCCATATTGCAACCATCCTGGACTCGGCGGCTCACGGCATTCAGGTTCAGGCTAGACAACCAGGATTTGATCTGTTGCAAGGCCACCTACCTGTTCACAAAATGATTGTGATTGGCAGCTGGTGTCTTATTTACTTATGTGCCACATCTGATGTACCTGCTACCTTTTCAAAGTGGCTCTAGCATAGTCATAGTGAACTGTAAAATATACTCCCACATTCACATATTGCCACCACTTTCATTTTGTAACAACATTAACCATTGAAGCAAATTGTCACTGAACTGGATAGAGTTATACAACAGTAGACAAACAAGCAAATGGGAGTATTCTGATGTTCAGCATATTTTGTTACATGTTTAGTTACCGCAGGCATAGCGTATTGTATTAATTCTTCCTAGTGCCATCCTGAAGGTATCGTAAAAACTGCCAGGCTGTTTTCGCCTTCACTAGCCAAGAATGCTATTTCTTTTTAAAGCCAACCTAGTAAGATGTATCTGTGAATGGAGAGTTCACACTTCCTTTTTCACAAATGTGACCTTGACTTACATATGCTTATGCATGGGCACATTGTAGACACACCACAGATCTGGCAAACTTAATGTGCTTTGGAAAGCTTTTGTATTCAGCAGGTGGCATAGAGGGGTTAATAACCAAAATATTGACTGGAACTGAAGTGCACTTACATTTGTAATGTGATTTTATTTCCAACATTCAGCACAGTGATTGAATTTATGCCTGTGTATTGGAGAGAATGGACATGCAGCTGATAGTGAATAGGTGTGTAGGGTGGTTAAAAGGAAGTGTGAACAAAAAGGGAACACTTGGGTTGGAATATCAGTACTATTTTTTTTGTTTGTTTTATACTTATTCCATCACTTGCAGTAAATCAGATGGGAACGTCAGCCGCAAAACAGCAAGCTCCCATGCCACCTATGGTCATCCAGCTGAGTGAGAAGATGTACAGCAGTAATATCTCCAACTGCTAGCAGCCTGACATTCTCAGTTGTGTGATGTTTAATAGGTGTGGTGCTGTTGTATAAAGACTGAGGAGTTGCAGGTACAGTCTTTTATGAGAAATCATTTTAGCAGATACACTAATATAGGTGGGCTGGCACATAATATTTATTTTGAACTAGTAATCTTACACAGTCAGTAAAAACTAGGGCTGTCAGTCAATTAACATATTTAATCAGTGCACTATCCATAATCAGTTCCTCAATTTATTAATAGATAACCTTTGGTTAGTAGGAATGTAGTTGGTTACAAAAAATGATTAATTTATTATGAAATGAAATCTGGAAAAGTATGCATGTGAGTTTTGAGGTTTTCACATTGGTGTAGCTGAGCATTCCATTCTTCTGGGATATGACACTGCATCAGAGGGATCTGATTACCCATTGATACGGCATTATATCCCAGAAGAACAGAATCTTCAAGAAAATATTCCTTAAAGATATTGCACAGTCAGGCAGTTGAGAGATCACTGCATAAGGTTTCAATGAACACAGCAATGTCATAAGCTACATTTTCCATTCAAAAGTTTTGGAAATCAACAGTGTTAGGGAATATGCCTTCATTAGTCAGAAATAAAATAATTAATTGGCTTGATTAATCAATTAATTGTGACAGCCCGAGGTTTATATATATAATCCAGTGCCACCACATGTCCTTGTGGACTTCGTGGTCCTCACTCCTGGGCATGGCAGGAGTGTAACCGACTTTGGAGGTTGGGACACCCACGAGGCGCAATTATGTTGTCCCGGTGATGTGAGTGGTGATATAGGAGGATGTAGTGCCAGGAGGGCCCTTAAACATAAATTCTACCAACCTACTCAGACCATGGTCACTGCGGGAATCCTCCCCTTCAGGGAAAATTCCCACGGTAGAACCAGGAATCGAATCCAGGACCTCGTGATTAGTAGTCAGAGACTGACCACCAGACCACGAGCCTGGTCGCCCCAGTAATAATATTAATGTAGATTTTGAATGGTTGAATTTTGAGGTACATACTGTTAACATTTGAAGGCACTGTTTGGCCTAGGATGTTTATTAGTATCGGGATCCTCACAGGAGCGTTCCATGTGGGCATCATTGATGTTAAAGAAAGTGAACACGTAATTTAACATCAAAGTGGGTTTGCAAAATAAAAAATCTTCAGTAGCAGCATTACAATTTTTGCAGACAATCCCAAGAATTCAATGTACCTACATCACAACTAAATGTTTGCATAACTTGATGCTGTGTGCATGCCTGGGTAATAGAAGAACAGTTTATGATTTATCCAGACACAGTTTCTGTTCTCCAGTGCAATGTGTATGTTTCAGAAGTGGGATGTATGTCATAACTTAATGTTTAGTAACATTGTGCAGGTCATAATTAACTTGATTGGTTAGAAGCATTACCTGTGGGAAAAGGACCTTTTTGTTCTTTGTGTTGTTTAGGGATTACTGCAGTAAAATTACTGTAACTTTGCAGTTTGGAGCAACTGTTGGAAAGCAAGGTCATCCAGCATTGTTGTAAATTTATTTGTTTTTAGAAGTATTACACATAAGATCATACAGTTGCACATGTATGGTGCAACACAGTTGTTCTATGTGCTCAGATAAAATGAACAATTTGTCACAAAGTTCTAGTTAGGATCCTCCATGCAGTTGTGTTTTATGTAGGAATGGCTTACAAATGCAGAGTGCAAACTGAATTTTCTTTCACTAAATCTGTTTCACAAGTACTCATTTTAATTTTCCCTAATCGTGGTGTTTTGCATTATGTATGTTAAAATGGTTTTATCCTAATTCTGTTTATATAAGATGCTGAAAGTAATAAAAAGCCCCATCACTTTCCTTCTATTGAGTTGGAAGTCCAGTTGTAGTAATACCATTTTAGTCTCTAGACAGACTTTGTGCCAGAAAATTTCTCCAGCTTTCTTTTATCATCATTTGAAATACGGTGTGCTAAAATTACAGATGATAATAATTGAAAGACTGAGCTCTGATTGTGTCCACCAAATGAAACTGTAAAACATCAGCATGTTGGAAGAAGGTATTTAGCAAGACTACTGAGTGGAAGTATTTTGTTCTTAATACTCATTCTAGTCCAAGAATTCCTGGGTATGAAGGTAATTTTTTTTTTATTTCAGGGTGCTGATAAAATAAGGTTCACAAATTATTGTTCCTGTACCGCCAGGACTTGTGTCATGGTAAAATATATGACCACCCGCTTTTGACTGCTTAATCTACTCCTGGTTCTTGAATATAACATAATTACTAATATGTGTATTGTTATTGGTCAAGAGGCATACGATGTGACAGCACCTGACTTCTAGATGTTATGAAATAAAAGTTCACAAGAGTTAATGTTCTCTTGTATGAGGTAGTGAAGATTTAGATAGTGGTCTTCTGGGTTGTGACAGCACATAGGGGTGATGGATGCAGCACGATCCTCTGACACATTGCTAACTGCCCACTAAAGTACACACTGTTATAACCCACAGCAGCATCATTCTTGGAAAAATCTAAATAAATTAAGTTTCACACTGAACATCAACCGTACCAAGAGCCAGATATCCCCATCTGTAAAGTGGCTGGTTTGATATCTGCACTTCAATTTCCTTCAGGTCCAAGTACATTTTCTTTGCATCCACTGTGTCCTGAATATATCTGAGGCCAATGTATCGTTCACTATTCATTTATTGCCAGGGTCTAGAATAGGCAGAGCTTTATGACCAGAAGTTCTGTAACCCTTCACGAGATGGTGATTAGGCATAGGAGCAACCTTATCATCACCTCTGTAAATACATTTGAAATTGCCTTCACCGTTACAGACAAGAATGTGTGATTCTAAATTAATAAGTAGCTGATAGTAAGATAATTAGAAATGATATGCACTGCATTATGTTTGCTGCTTAGTTGTTTTTAATTATCATGCATGACACCATGATAAATATAGTGTTAATTGACTGGCTGTGAACTAAGTTCTGTAGTTGGCTTTTATTTATTTATATTTCTCCATCATGTCCAAAAATTGCTGATCCAATTCACAGGTCCTTTCTCCAGTTCAAGACAAACAGAACTTGAAGCTGTTGTGTAATTCAAGTGACAAATCTACTTGTACCTAGTACTTGCTAAACAGATGTTTCAACACTTTGCCACTTAAAAACGTCATGTCTACACTTCATGTATTATGATGGTCAAGACACCGGATGTTGGGTATAGGTGACTGCCATTTGATGGCCTTCTTACACAGCTACCACTTAAATTCCAGACTGTCACACATCACACCAGGGTTTTAATTCAGTCACCAAAGTATTGAATGGACATGATTTGTATTGAAATTATTTGTATGCAGTTATTCAGATATAACTTTTTTATTTGTCAAAGAATACATGACATGGCTATTTCTCCCTCTCTCCCATTGTGAGATAGGTTTTTAAGTTCTCTGAAATTTAAGATTCAGAAGTAAGTCTGTTTTAACTTTACATTTTTAAAAGCTTTTACAGTTTGCAACTACAGAACACAAAACTTGTCAGAATTTAGTTAGGAAAAATAAAGGAAAAATAAACATCAGTGCACCAGAAAGATGAGGTCATACAGACAACCTTTAATGATAAGTGTGAAGGTATTTGGTAGCAGCATCTGTCATGCTACTCACAGAGCAAAATGGAACATAGGCCAAACTTCAAAAGTAAACAATTCGAAGGAATACTATCAGCTGAATGTGAAAAGGACATTTTAACAAGTCTTCTCACAAAAAACTGGGGAAAATCTACTTTGGTCCACACATCCCACTGTGACGCAGTACATAAAAAGAAAGTACAAGAACAGGCAATCACAACTCACTTTTTGACAGTCTTTATTGTCAGAATATCACGACATATATTTACCTACAAGGCCATCTTCAGGTACTTGTGTTCATAAAAATGCATTCAGAAAACTATATACTAACACGATAAGATTTTATTTTGTTGTATATAATGTAAACTTTTTATAATTATGTAAAATGGTACTGTGTTTTGTATAATTTTCTCAATATATTTGTATAAATACAGGTGCCTGATGACGGCCCTATAAGGCCAAAACATGTGGTACTATTCTGACATGTGGTTGCCAAGGAGTGAGTTTTGTTTGTTAGTTCTTGTACTTCATTTTTAGGTGCGTTTACAAAATTGCTTTATCGTGTCTTGTCTGTCCATATGGAACAACTTGGCCCCAACTGGATGGATATTCATGAAACTGATGTTTGAATATTTTTCAAAAATCTGTGGAGAAAATTCATGTTTCATTATAACCTGACAAAAATAGCAGGTATTCTGTGTGGTTACCAGTTACCTTTTTGATAATATCTAGCTGAATTCTTCATAGAATGAGAAGTGTTTTGGACAAACATTGTAGAGAAAATCAGAACAAATTTTGAGTTCAATACCTTTTTTCTGAAAACTGTGCCGTTTATGAGATAATGTGGAAAAATATGGTAGAGCCAAACAGGCCACATATGACCATGTAATATGGCACATGCGCATTTCGTGCTGGATAATGAAAGCTACAGACATGCACTCAGAATATGTAATACTTCTTCTCCACAGCAGTAGTGGTGCCTCAATGTTATGTTTATACTTACTGCCTGTCTTGTTACTGATGAAAGTTTGACATTGTAATTTAAAATATATATAACACAAATAATATGTTGAAGTGCTCAAATGTTGATTACCAAAATATGTTTGATAAAACTTCACAATAGAGATTGATGATTGAAGTTTGTTTACGTGATTGAAGTTTCTGTCTGTAACTTGGCTGTATAGTCCCAGATGATTGACATATATGCTGAAAATGTGGTGGGCAAGTAACTGAATGTAAAGGGTATATAATAATTTGTTGTATTGATGGTGGTTAATTAAACAGTTGCTGCAATTATTTACACATGTAATGTGCTGTGTATCAACCTCATAGCAAGCCACTGTGGCTTGTGTATCAAATGAGAAGAGTTTTAAACTAATACTTTAATGTTGAGTATGGAGGTTTTCACAGTAGTGTAGGTGAAGAGTCCACTTTTCTTGGTCTATTACATTGTGCCACTGGGTAACTGGTTCCTGATGTTTTGAAGGAACATAGTGCCTTCAGTACCTTGGGAAGTGATTACTCATTGACAAACTGTCATATCCCAAAATAGTGGAATCCTTAATACTTCATTAATTAGACCAAGCTGGGAATTCTTACTTTTAAACAAATTATAGTAATTGTGTGACTTTGTTTCCATAACAAGGTGAAACTATTGTGAAAGAGATATGCATTAATTTTTTACACCCTGAAGAGGGAGGCAGGAGGGGTGTCAGAAATGTAGATAACCATCTACCAGACTATATGGTATCACCTGGAGGACAACTGTTTAAATCTTCACTGCTGTGTAAATCTCATATCATAAGCGAATTGCTTCTTATGTCTCCCTTTCATCAACTCACCTTTTTGAAAATTGTTAATGCAACTCAAATTGTAATATCTGAATTTCAGTTTTTGTAGGTACATACCACCTGAGATGTTCATATGCCATTGGCTGTGGTTGTGGAGGATTGTTACTTACAAATAAACGCTCACAAACCATGAAGGGAAGCACAAAAGTTGACATAAGAAGTCATGTGTGTTGCGTGTGTGTGTGTGTGTGTGTGTGTGCATTCACACTTTTGTGTGTTTGGTGGATGCTGAAAACAAAATGCAAGACTGATTGAAATGTTGCATCAACTGGTTAAGCAAGTCAATCACTTGAGTACATCAATAAATATATATTTTGTAGATTATATTTGTTGGTATATAACCACACTATCCTAGGCGATTTTATGTCACTGAATATGAAAAGCACTTAGTGAAGGCATTTCAAATCAGTACTAAAATGTAATTAGTTTTAACACAGATTCAGTAATACTTGGGTGACATCTTTAAGATGAATAATTTAATTTACAATATACTTAAGTCCTTGTATATTTCATGTATTTTTTCAGTTTAGTTTATAATTTATTAAAACTGATGTTCTTGATTGGCAACTACCCAAGTGGTTGATTTTTTGGTTAATAGTTGCCACTTACATGGCTTATTACCTTTGCATTTGTTAACATAATCACGGTAGTTCAGGGGTTTCTGTCTGTGCGTTGTTGGGGTACTGGCAGGTATTTGCTTTTCATACAGGATTTAGATCAAGATTGTTCTTCTTTTTTGCATAAAATAGTAGAGCCAATATACCTAGTGACTGAACTGTGTGCATATTGTGTAAAGTGTACTTTGTGTCAGGAGTTGGGGATCATAGCAGAGTAACTTGGGTAGCAATATTGTGTGCAGGCAATTAATGAAGATGTTCCTGAACTGCCATTTTAAAGCAGAAACTGAAAATAAGTTTCATTAGCCACCTTAGAGCAGTATGTAGTAACACATATTATTTCATTCCTAAAAAATTTTTTAAATTTCTCTCAATACAAGATTTGTATGGAATGAATTTTTTCCCCCTCTTTTGAGTTTTCAGAATTGTTATAGGGTTTTGTGAGAGAATAGTGTTTTAAGGCATCAATTTCTGTTCTGTAGTGTAAATTAAAGGAGGTTTCATTCTTGTGCAAGTGCAAAACTGAACCCGTTTGGATTCACATAGATATGTCATGTAAATTGTGTGGTATATGTGTACAGTGAAATAAAATTATAATATACATTATGTATATAGAAAAAGAGGAAATAGCCCATGAATCCAAACTGTGACATCAGCAGTGGAGTTTGATGTTATCTTTTAATTGTACACTACCATTAAGTGATACATTCATTTCTTTTGCTCTCTCAGACTTGGTTCACACACGCACTGCTTCTACTGTATTTTAGAAGGACCAAGGACTTAACACAGTATCATTTTCTTAAGTTTCTACACTACCAGGTAGTGTTACAGAATCACCTGAAGGTTTCCCTCTAAGATGTAAAATAATCTGTATGAATGTCAGATGTGTCCATGGATACTGGGTAGTGCAAAAAAAAATGGCAGTAAGAAAATTTTGTACAATAGCTTTACAGATACGAGTGAACCTCGTGTAAGTTACATGCATAATACCTAAGCATGTGTATAAAATGGTTTATTCATTTCATTTGATTAGACAGAAGAGTATATTTTCCATTTTGAGTGTTAACACTGCACAGTTTTAGCCTACTTTTCTTCCTTGATACTTGTGTGCTGGTGCAGTGTGATGCTGAGAAAACAAAACATCCACTACAGTCATTAGCCAAGAATATGCAAAGTAATGGGTGGCCATTTAAATGTCTGGTCTTTTGCAAGGTATGCCGGGCACTTAATTCCAGCCCCAGAGAGTTAAAATATCCCCATTAAATCACCAAAATTAGTTGAATAATGCTGTGTACAGACCTATTCCAGGACATGCCCATAATTTTTTTTTAATGTCTATGAGTCTATATAGGACCATTTTTCAACTTCGGAACCTGTTGCTTGACCAGTTTAATAAATCTTAGTATCAGCATTATGCCATTTGATGCCACTGAGCAGCATAATTTTAAATTTCCCCAAAGATCAGTAATAACAGTATGGTGGGAACCTAAATGTGTGAGTACAGCAGTAGTGACTCTTACTACAGGCTTCTGAAATGGTGTAGGGTAAGAGGCTGGAAAAATATGCAACTTCTTCTTCTTCTTCTTCCTCTCTCTTTTTTTTTTTTTAAAAAAGAACATCACACAGCTAGATGGTGGCCAGGTGAAAAATTTTTTTGTTTTAAGTTTGGTGGTAACAGGGCCAGTTGTAAAACATTACTGGTCCCAGCGCAAAAATAAATTTGGAAGCCTTTCATATGCATAGGCCTGTAATGACAGCACAGATATGAGTGATGTAAGAACTTGTATACAAAAGGTATTTGTCGCAAAATATGAAATTAAGCCAGCCTTTTTGGGGCCTTACACAGCTTCATGGGTTGTGATAGCCTTGAACTGGCCCCAAGTGGCTGTAACTACCTCACTGACAGTTTGAGCTAGGCATGTAAAATTTGGTACAGAGATCATTCGTATGTATGCCTGTCCATTGTGCATTAAATATTGTTTGTAAGTCAACAACAACAAACGTGGCAACAAGGTCAAGAGAATGTCATTTTTTGCATTATCCTGTATACTGTGGGAACTACCACGAATTGCCACACAGCATTAATTTATTATCTGTGTCTGTCTGTGAAAAATAAGTGTATCTTAATGTGTTCTTTTCTGTGTACAGAATTTATCATTATCTTGATTTGATCAGTACCAGTGTCCGTATCTGAGGATTCAGTCAAGAAACAGAATGTGCTACATATGACAGAAAAAATATATTGTACTAAAGATATGTAAAGTTTGCAAAAACTGCTTTATGACTTTGTTTGCTATATGAAGCCCACATTAATATTAATTGGCAATGTAAAAAAATTATCAGTAGTTCATATCCTATGCAAAGTGGGGAACATAAGTTACAAATTAGAATTAGCATTGTGTATTTAGGAAAAATACATTGTGTCTGAGCCTGTGGTCTCATAACTTTAGGATGTTATATCTTGCCAGAAACAGAATTTTGTAATGATGGATCATTTACAGCCTGTTTAGAGTGGTTCAGATGTGGGAACATACAGGTTCACTATTTATCTGCAATTGAGTATTAAAGTTTGCCAGTGCTCCAAAAAATTGTGTGTGTGTGTGTGTGTGCATGTGCATAGAGTGGTATCTTGGTTTAACCTTTCCTCAACTGCTGTGTGGAATAACATCCTGTATATGAAACATATATGGCAAGCTTTTGTTGACAGTTCATTGCCATTTGTGTAAAGAGTTTTCATCCAAATCTCTTTTTTCAGCAAGTGATTTACAGCATCACAATACTCAATCAAAATTAAGCTAGTCATGAATACTCTTGTGTGACATCATCCCATTGTGTATTTCTCAGTAAGGTGCTAATTATCTGACCAAGCACAACATATAGATACGGTATAGGGTTGGGCAATGAAACGGGAAAAAAGTAAGGGGAGGTTGGGCTCACTGTAGTAGAGTGGGGAGGTGGGGAACGAGCCTCTCCCCTTCTGTAGCTCCTACCATTTAGTAGCAATGCAGTAGTGGACGGGTGAGGAGCGTACTTTCACCGTTAAGGCTTATTATCAAAATGGAGATAGTTTGGTGCGGGCTCGGCGCGCATTCCGCACTCATTTCGATGTTCCGCGTAACCGACCGGTTCCATCAAACCATGCGATAAACACATGGGTAGACAACTTTGAAGTGAGTGGATCAACATTTAAAAAAAGAGGCGGCAGTCAAAAAACTGTGCGAACTCCAGAGAACATTGAGAGGGTTAGAGAGGCGTTTGAGAGAAGTCCGAAACGGAAGCCATCTTGAGGGCATTAATTTCAAAACATAAATTTTCAAACTAGCATAAAACAAAATGGCTATTCGTATGCTTTTCATTTATGGCCAATAAACAGATAAAAAATTCACGTGTCGATTTTTTTTAATGTTTTGTAATTTTCCCGTTTCATTGCCCAACCCTGTACAATAGTTCTGTATTAACACTGCAATGTGCTTCGACTGTCCAGATCAGCTGAAACATTTGGTGCATATAATAAATGAATATTGTACTAGATCTGTATGTTGTGTGTGGTCAGATAATTAGCACCTAGTCATGAATAAATTGTTTTGAAATGTGATAATAAAATAAATTATGGCACTTTTGGCACCCTAACATACTGATATTTATTGCAGACGTAGTTTCATCTGGGGTAAACTACAAAATACAAAAGAGTGAATTGTAACTGTTAACTGCTGTCAGAATGATTTTTTGTGCAGAAAGGAAACTGTCTCAGTAAATATGTTGTGTTATTGGTAGTGAAATATGCTTGGCTCTTTGACTGTAATTCGGATAAAACAGGCTCTGTAGTTCAAAGCTAGTCACTGTGGTCCTGTTGCAGTCAAAGAGTTAATGGAATGCTTGTGTGGAGAAACTTAGTGCCTAACATTCGCACCTCTGTAAATAGTACCTCTGTAAATATAATCTGTATAAAAATTATGCCACGTGTATATACATATACATATAATATGTTCTGTACATGTGTTTTCAAAGGAAGCTATAGGTATTTTTATTCCCTTACTATAACGTATTGCAATAAAATGTTACTCATACCATTTTTAAGGTTCTGTATGGTGTTGGTTGCCTGTGAAGTTATAATCAGAAGTGCAACATCAGTTATCTTTTATGCTTTGTTAACTTCAGCTGAAAAGTTGTTGCCATTGTACTTATTTACTTTTTCCTTAAAACTTCTGATTACAAAAAAGGACATGGAATTCCAGTACATGTAAGTTATTCACAATATACAGCAGTGTTATGTTGGAATTGTATATTTCCCAGAACGTTAATGGTGTACCATCCTTCTCTTGAGAAGTTCATAGTACTTAATAATACACAGATTTAAAACGAAGTTAATTCTTAATTCAGTGGGCCACATATGCACATATGGCCAGGTGTGAATTTTATGTTACCTAACCAGTCGATGGCTATTGCTCAGAATTGTTCCAGAGTATATAAATATACATGACAGGACCACCTAGCTTCATATGTGATTAAATTTTCTAAATTTTTTTTTTTGGGGGGGGGGGGGGTAATAAATTTCATTTATAAAATTATTTTTTAGTTTTTTTTTTTTTTATTTATTTGTATTTTGTTTTTTTAATTTTAAATGAACCATATATTTTTTAAAACTTTTTTTTTT
>Ga0123352_10001689_pt1 | contig 29822 bp, 20 predicted proteins | sample TergutLab28metaG_FD_89700 | JGI IMG/M metagenome (GOLD analysis project Ga0123352, IMG submission 89700) | Labiotermes labralis P1 segment gut microbial communities from Petit-Saut dam, French Guiana - Lab288 P1 | ecosystem: Host-associated > Arthropoda: Insects > Digestive system > Gut ... | reverse complement strand
TTTTTTTTTTTTTATTTTCTTCTCTTTTTCTTTTTTTTTTTTTTTCCCCATCCCCCCCCCCCCCCCGAGAAGTACAGCCTCTTTACACAGCAGACATTAGGAATTGTTGGCGTATGATATGAACCCCAGAAACTGATGCAGTAAATGATTAGACCGCGACATGTTTAGCTGTTGGTTCGCCGGTGTACATATGGGTATGACGCATATGGAACACGTTATCAGTAGATATACTGTATATGGAAGGGTTTCGGGTCGTGGGGAGTGATAGAGGCACGTATAGTAAACCGGCGGAAGGAAAGATGTGAAGGGCACTGTATAGATCATTTGTTAGTTTTTGGATGAATCACTCTGGATGAATACATTCAACCATAGGAGACAGAAGGACATATCCCTGAAAACAAAGATGAATTGCTGCAATAGATATTTGTTTGCAATTGAGATAACTGTTGTGGTATACATAATGTACTGTATTTTTTAAAATTTTAACCCATTTTAATATTCTGTATTTTAACTATATTATTGCAATCTAAGACATAACTAGCCATTTTTGTATTTTTTTTTTTCGTTGAGTACCACCCTGAAGATGTCCGAAAAGGGACGAAACCTGGAGGTTTACCACATGTTTTATATCATTTCAGATATAAGTCGTAGAGAAAATCGAAGCACAGATTTCGTAGTAAATACATTTTTCCGAAAATTGTGCCCTTTACAGTTTATTTACAATGGTTCTGACAGATCCAGAAAGGCCATATATATGGCGCCACATAAATGCGATTTGCATTCCGTGTAATTAAGACAAAAATACAAACATACGGCCATAATTGCTTTGTACTTGATCAGTTTCGTCTGATCTGGTCAACCCAGGTTAGAGGTCAGACGTACGAAAACTGATAAATTACACAACGACTTGTCTGTCATTACGATCTGTTGATCCTCCACATTCTAGGGATTTAGTTATGCCATGAATGAGCGAGTAGTCTCTTGTTTTAATTTGTGGTTTCTTCCAGTCTGTGAATGTTGGTGAAATACGAAGAAGTCATTCTGTGACGAGAGTGATACATAATTTCTCTTCAAAACCGGTGTTTATAAGTTGCCTAAGTTGAAATTGTGACTGAACAGAGATACTTGATTATATACATTTATAAATATGGTCCATCACATATTATTATTCTTCACCATATATACATATGGTGAAGAATAATAATATACATGTACATACGTACATACATACATAATGTACATATAATTGTGCAAAAGTGTATGATAAAACAGCTCAGTATTGCATTTGATAACAGGGACGCTGATAAGTCCTTAGCCCGACCAGGAAGGAAACAAGCTACATTCCCCGCATATTATGGAACTTGGAGGTTCATTACCACATTCACAAGAGTCCACCACCTGTCCCTACCCTAGCCAAATTAATCCATTCCTCTGCCCATCACACTTTTGGCAGGCGCAGCTTGTTTCCTTCCTGGTCGGGTTAAGGACTTATCAGCACCCCGGTATTCTCAAGGGAATCTTATGGTCTTTAAATTGCGTATACATGCTTGTTAAAATACAGTAAAACTGGGTGTGTTTATGCTCTTTGGTGGATGTGTATAGTTGGTTCACACCCTGTTAGATAACAAGTTGTACACAGTAGAAGGGATCTCTTGAGACTGATACTTGAGTAAACACAGTTTGTATGAGCCTGTAACATGGACTGTGGCAAGGGTATGTAATGTCAAGAACTAGATTGCTCCGTTTGGCTGGAATTTTTAAATTTAGTGATCAGTTTCTAGAGACAGATTACGAATATACGTAAGTGAAAACTGTATACGAAATATTGTTTGTAAGACATAATAAAAATGATTTTACGACATGAATGTTTGAGATTTACGACCGACAGATTTTGACACAGGCAAAATTAACGTACATATGTAAGTAATATATTGTTGAAAGAAATATAACAGATGACAAACTCAAATGATAGCTTTCCAGTGACTTGTGGTGTGTTGTGTTAATGCAGTTTTTTCACCCCACCCCACCACCAAGGCTGTGCTCTGGCTCAGGCGGTTAGTCGCCGACATTCCCTGAAGTAACGTACTTACTTACTTAATTACTTACATACTTCATGGAGCAGAGTCCTTCTTGAGAACCTAACAGGTTTTCAGCTAGTCAAGAAATTCCCCGTATTTTATGGAACCCGAAGGTTCATTACCTCATTCACAAGTACCTGCCACCTATCCCTATCCTGAGCCAGCTCGATCCAGTCCATACCCCCACATTCCATTCCCTGAAGATCCATCTTAATATTATCCTCCCATCTACGCCTGCGTCTCCCAAGTGGTCTCTTTCGCTCAGGTTTCGCCACCAAAGCCCTATATATCTCTCTCCTCTCCCCCATACGCGCTACATGCCCCGCCCATCTCATTCTTTTCGATTTTATAACCCGAGCAATATTGGGTGGGGAGTACAGATCATTAAGCTACTCCTTATGTAGTTTTCTTCCACTCCCCTGTCACCTCGTCCCTCTGAGACCCAAATATTCTCCTCAACACCCCTATTCTCAAACACCCTCAGCCTACGTTCCTCCCACATTGCGAGCGACTAAGTTTCACACCCATACACAACAACATACACAATTATAGTTCTGTGTATCTTTTGAATAGCATACTGGAAGACAAAATATTTTGCACCGAATGATAGCAAGAATTCCCTGACTTCAGTCTGCTCTTAATTTATTCCTGAATAGAATATTGAATTGTTAAGGTTGTTCCCAAATTTTTGAACTCTTCCACCCTTTCAAAGGATCACTTATCAATCTATATTATGACTTCGTCCTACATTCTGATCTCGAGACATGACCATATTCTTAGTTTTATCAACATTTACTTCTACTCTTCTTAAATTTTCGTGAATATTTAGGCTTGTTACCTAACTCAATTATAAAATATGTTGGGTGATCTCTGTGCGGCTGATCCCAGTGGTCGCGCCGTCTAAGGCGTGTGCGTGTGTGTTGGGGGGGGGGCGTTAACTTGGTGGAATTTTGGGTTCATATCCCGCCTAGGGCATGGTAGACTGTCTCTTATGAGTGTTTTGTGTTGTCAGCCAGAGATTTCTGCGTCGGGCTGATCACTTGTTCAGGGGAGTCCTGCCGAGTGTGGTGTGACTGAGTGTGATAGTGAAGCTGATAATGAGGAGCCCCTTACCCTCTAGGGGCTGTTGTGCCATGAAAAAAATATCCTTACGTGACGAATGTGATACTCTTGAACTCAGGTCATTGACAGTTTTACAGGAGAACGTGTTCCGAACTGCGACACTCCGCTCTTGCTTTTGCTTGGTGATGTACCTTGCTATCCATAAATAATAATTCTACACCGACAGAAAACGCATATCTGGTGGGTTTGTGGTTGAGTATAAAAGGTATTTTGTTTGCAAATAGTGGAAGACGTACGCCCCAAAACTGGCATGTATTGTCGGAACGTGTTCTGGCTCGTCCTGAATGTAGTGAGTTTATAAACGACTTTGCAGCTGCGTCTGTTGCTGTTTTGACTCTGTAATTGGTGCAGTTTCAGGTCTCCTGGTCACTGAGAGTGGCATTTCGCATGTAATTGCTAAACTGACATTGACTGACGATACGTCTTTTTCCCCCCATCCAAATTCAGTACATTAGCTGAATTGTTACAAGCACCACATTGGCGAGTATCCGAGACACTGTCAGTTCAGTAGGCCACGGTTGCCAACTACTGATGCTGGAAGTGTATTAAATGGAGGCGTGCAATTGATGGTATGTACTATACACTTTTCCGAAAAAGAAACAAATGCCGCCTACATTAGGATCAGATGTTCTGAGTTTATTGATGGCTCTAGGTTTGAGGTTTCCGGCGTTTTGGGATGTCACGCTGTGTGCAAGGTTAACAGACACCGACGTTTCGGTACGTCGGCGTCTGTTAACCCTGCATACAGCGTGACATCCCCGAATACCTTAAATTAGCTGAAGGTTTGTTTTTAATACGCTGTAGGTATTCATTAGTGAAGAACTGCGATTGGTTCTTTCCTGTCCGCGTATTATACATAAGATTCATAGCCATACTGAGAACACCGTATATCGTGTAAATTTTATTAAGCCTTGCTGTTGGATGCAGTATGGTATGACTGCCAAAAAAAAATGGTAAGTAGTCGTTAGCACTTCGCGTGTACATTGCATTTTACCACCGTGTGTATTATTTGTGTATATTACCCCGATTCCACTGTAAGGTACCTCTTGTACTTGTATAGCAGACCTGCGTGTTGTATTTTCAGCCTTATCGAATGTGGTGGCAGCAGTCTTTGGATTTGTTTTTATTGTGGTAGTTGTAAGAGCTTTTGAGTGAAGTGGATGTTTAGTCAAAGAATATGACGTAACTGCACACAAGGAAGGGTTCTTGAACAATGTTTGTTGCTAGAAGAATGTTAATGGTGCCCATGAAAATATTCGTTTTTTACCAGCTTGTGTATAGATGACGTCGTGCGCTTTTGAAAGAGTTATTGTAGTTCAGATAAGCCCGGTATGTCAGGCAGCTGGATGGTTTTGTCGTAGTGGATTTAACCAGCTGTAGATTACAAACAAACATCTAGGCCTAAATATACAGAGGGTAGTCACAATGTGAAGGGACCTAATTTTCCGTAGATCTTTAAACGTTCCGCCCAGTTTAAGTATGTAACGAATGAAAATTACTTTCGCGCAGAAAATAACTGTACGTGATTGCAGAAAATACTTAATATCAGTGCGCAGCATTTCGGTTTCGAGTCTCCTGTATAAAGACATGAAGATAAAATACGAAAAGATACAGCTGTATTTTGACTGTTTGTGATATCTAGTCGTTCATCGTAAAGGAAGAACGTGGATAGATATACATGTAAAGAGGGACGTAATACGATATTTCGGAAAACTGCCTTATGAGGAACATCATTTGTATTGTTTGCCGAATATTTTAGGGCAGCGGTTCCCAAACTTTCTCGGTTCACGGCGCCCTTAGTATCTCAATTTTTTTTACGGCGCCCCAAGCCCGCAACAAATACTTAAACACTTCCGTTTTTTAAATAGCTAGGTTCAAACAACTCAATAACTATTCGTCTTAACAACTTAGTAGGCGTTTGAAAGAATAATACACATAAATTGAAGGATAAAACAACATTTTGAAATATCCTGCAGCGCCCGGGGCGCCGCGGCGCACAATGGAAATCGCCGTGTTGGGGCGATCAAGTCAAGGGGATTGAGATTGGCCTAACGTGTAATGCGTAATGGAAAATGAAGATGCAGACAAAGTTTTTGGTTGGAAAATGTGGAGGGAATAAAGTCACTTGTCCGGCCTAGGAACTGGCTGGGTTAATACGAAAGTGGATCTGAACCAAATAGGATTGAGAGCGTGGAATGGATTCTTCTGGCTCAAGATGGGGTCCAGTATGGGGACTATGACAGTCGGCGTTTGAGTTCCATAAAAGGCAGTGATATTTTTGGGTAGTTCAGTGACTGTCAGCGTCTGAAGAAGGAGTCTGCTGCTTGAAATGAGTAAATGCTCCCTGAGACTCCAGTATCCAGATTCTAACGTGTATACTTTTCTCTTGGGCCGATCCCAGTGGCCGCGCGGTCTACGGCATGGGTTTGAGGCCGCTCGCCTGCTGAGATTGTGGTTTCGAATACTGCTGAGGGCATGGGTGTTTGTTGTGAGTGTTGTGTGTAGTCAGGTAGAGGTCTCTGCGACGAGCTTATCACTCGTCAAGAGGAGTCCTACCAACTGTGGTGCGTCGTTGTGTGTGGTAAGGAAACCTTAAGACTGAGGAGGCCATGGCCCGCGTTGGGCCGCAGCGCCACAAAAAAAAATCCTTTAATTGTACTACGTGTTTTGCGCCGCTGTTAGCGTTGATTTCAGCACATAAGAATACTAAACGAAAGTGCAAACTACTTGCTTAAGGATTTGTAAAGATTTCCTCCATTTGTTGTTAATCGTACTGTGGGACATACAACATGCGTAGCTGCTTATTTCGGAATGTGTGCTTCAAGAATCAAGCATTTTACATGTCTCATATCAGCTGTTAACCCTTTAAACGCCGAGTTAAATCCCATCTGCCATTTGCTAACATTATTTGGAGCTCACCATAATCTCCACGTTAGCAGGATAAGGGTTGATCTAGTTCCGCAGTTTTTAGAGTAATTCAAGAACTGATTCAGAAACATCATCAGAATAGTAGTGATAAACGAATATTTTGAACACAAGAGCCGTATACGTCGCTGTCGACGGAATTGTTGTAATGGTTTAAGTTTTCCTTCTGGTAAGAGGTAAAATTGTCCCCATCCACGCCATGAAGGTACATAGGGTGAGTAGAGGTATAGCTCCACTCATTCGTAACCTCAGCTCTAGGTGGGGTGAATGTTCAGCTTCACGCACTTGGTGCTCTACCCCCGGGGAAAGATTTACCGATACCCTTTCAGTAGGAGGCTGGGTGGACTCAAGAGTCGGTCTGGACGTTCGGCAAAAGAGAGAAATCTCATGCGGGGAATTGAACCTATAGTGTTCCAACCCGTAAATCAATACAGTGAGTACGCTGCCCTGCTGATTGGCATAACGCAATCACAGTATTATGGTGCGCTTGCTTTCCTTTAAATTTATACCTTCAAATACTTCGTAGTGTCCGCGTATCCTAGCAACAGTTCTACGTTCGAGCTTCCTAAGGATGCGCTTGCGCGCAGAGTATCGATGCTAACATTCATGCGCCCAGGAACGCCTGTCTTCATGTAAATTGGTGGTTAAAATTCCCCTCTGAATCAAAACTGAATTTCCTCCTTTTTGTTGTTGTTGTAAAGTTTCTTGTAACAGATTCCTTGAATATCCGGGCAGCGTTTCTCGAATTATGTGGGCTCAGGTTGATAGAGCGATGCTAATAGGTGCTCTGCAGGGATGCTAACGCGCTTTGTAAGCAGTCTCTAACAGCCGACAGGGGGTGGAGCTACTGGGCTTGGCTGACATCCCCTCACTTGAAAATATAACGTGTCTCAATATTTTGTACAGGGCGACGTAAGTCTGATTTTGTGGAATGATTTTTGGAGGACTATACGTGCCCATGGTATGACGAGTTGCCATAATATTCACACGCTACTCTATGGCATCTTTCCTGCGTTATTTGTTTATTCTTAGAGCAAATTTGCAATTAATTTCGCCTGTCGGACTGCTCCCATGTGGTTATGCTGTGGTGTATGGTATCCTTGATGCTCAGTTGTATTTTATCCTCAGTTCGTAACTCACGGATAACACAGCTGATTCTCAGCTCTTGCTTCGGACTTAGAGCATACCTCATATACAAATTGGCAGCTCGGTAATTATGGGAGCTGGGCTGTGACCTACCCTGTCACACCATGGATGTTATGGTGGAGAGATGATAAATAGGATGTGATGTTTGTACTTGGTTCTTCTGGCACGGCAATGGGCCGCTGGGCTTTGCGAATTGCGGAGAACGTTTTGGCTAATTTTAGTATAGGGCATCCCGTTGTGTTTAGTATAATATTAAAAAGAAATAAAAATGTATACTTGGTCAAACACAACAATCTTATATTTTCTATTTTATGAATTTCAGTTAATAAAATATAAGATAGTTGTGTTTGACGAAGTATATATTTTATCTCATTTTAACTTCTTGGCTAGCTGGAGACTGTTGCTTTTTCGGTATGGGATCTGTTCCTAGCATATGCATTTTTGAAACGTAGTAGGCCAGGACGGTTGTCTCCCACACCCGCACCGATTCTTCCTTATAAGCACAGTACCGCCTTAGCTTCATGCAGAATGAACTATGATAATTTAAAACACTAATGGAAATGACGAACAATTCGCCCACCTCGTACTCACTTCCACGGAGTAGCCTAATAATTCTGCACAATCGTAACTTTTGTTCCTCTAGCCCTGCCAGGAATCCATTTATAACTGAACATGCATTGCTCTGCGTGTATAATGTGATGTCCGAGTTATCATTAGCGTCGTCGTCATTATTATTGCATAATCAGTACCCAAACGTTTCTTCGTCGATTGCCATAGTGTGGCCACGGGAGCGGGAAATTGCTTATTTTAATCGCGTCAAGCATCTTGAGGGCGACATGGGAGGGTGAGAGAGGGAGAGAGAGAGAGAAAGTGGTTATACAGACGAAATTCTTATTGATCCATCGTCATCACAACCAGTGCGGCGCACACATAGTGGTTAGTGATAACGAGTAGAGTCAACCGTAAAGTACCATCTGTTCCTTCTAATTGTCTTCTATGGTTTCTGTGGCCTGTTGTTTTATCTGCGTTGCCAGTCATGAAGGTAGCCACCATATCGGAGTTTTAGATGCTGAGGGTTCAGGGCACATACATATATTGTGTCCACAGCCTGTGTCATAAGTACATATCTTCAAAGCCAATGGATTGCGGTGTTTAGTAGTATATGGTAGTTACAATTTGCGTTTGTGGATTTTTTTTTTTTGCACGCAGTTGGTTTGGTGAGTCCGTCTGACCATTTACACCTGTCATCTCTGGAGCATTCTGGTTCACATTAAGAGCAGACTGGTGAATTACTTTTGTAAACTATGAACCTATAATGCACGTGAAGCTGAGGTCTAACCTTCTCCAATCAGAAACCTAGTTAAGGTAAAATAATCCTTGTCAGTAAGATACACCTGTACGTCAGATTTTATGCATTTTATAATGTGATGTATATTTAGCAAGTTGCACCTACTGTTAGAAAAATTAGCTATGTGATCACTATGCAGTGTAATTGTTTTTTTGATTAGGTGTATCAACTGATTAATATATGGTGTTGCCAGTAGTTGATTTCTTTACAACGGTTGGAATTCAAGATCATCGAAGGGAGTAATTACCGAGGAATGCATTTAAATATACATATACAGCGTGTTTCGGTATAAGTTACAGATTGTTGCGGGTCATTAAACAAGGCTACTGGATCTGTGCAAGATGGTAGGTTATTCGGTAACTCATCACATGTGAAGTAGCTCAAAATGGGCGCCACATGTGGCACTGCGTACATCAGGGCGGTGTCGAGTTCCATCCACATTTTCCATAGCATATCAGGAGCAGTCTCATAAATTTTCTGTTTGCGCACTCCGTAAGTTCTCCGCTAGTAGTGATTTTCGCTTGTACACTTTGGGCTTGAAATACCCCACACAAAAGTCCCAAGGGGGTAAGATCGGGCGATCGAGGAGTCGCGGCAGTGCACCATCCTTGTCGATCCTCTTATTGGGAAGTGTTTCGTTTACAAACTGTGACTAAAACAAGGTGGAGCACCATCCTGTTGGAAAAGAATGGTCCAGCGTCGTATCCACTGTGGCATTAAGAATTCTTGAAGCGTGTCGGGGCAGTGATGCCATCGAGCGTTATCTAAATGAGGAAAAAAGTCTATCCTTCTTGTGAACCTGTGACAAAAGGGCCACTTGTTAGTTAGTAGTTAAAACGTGTTGAGTTCCATGAGGAAACTTTGTGCTTAACATTGTATGATTTATGACCGTACGAAATCGCGTAGCCCATTTTGAGGCTCACAAACTGTACGTGTTGAAAGTCTTGTCCCGTTTGGAATCTACGCACTGTCCTCCGCCGGCACGAAAGATTTTTACAATTCGGTCATTCTTTCACTGTCCCACTGTCTGTGTCTGTATACAGTGCTAGAAATGGGCAAATTTGTGTCGATATACCTTTTGTCCCGGAATTCCTTACCGGCGCTTTCTCTGTTGATATTTGCTTACCGATATTCCGCTTCTAAGATACTGAATGCAATTCGGTTACGTTTGCAAACTTAAAGCTTAGGTGAGGGGGAGCAGAAAGTTCAGCACATTTGTAGAGGTGATAACAAGTGTCGTCGGGTATCAGAATCGTGCGTCTTGTACTGTATTACGTCGAACCTTTACTCGACTTCGAATCACGAATATGCAACATGTGCTTTCCATGTATGTAAACAGACCCAGTAGTCTGTCTGTGAATAATTTTTAATGCATGTGGTGTGAATTATTTGATTCATGAGGCGGAGGTGCAAGGGAATTAGTGCGTTAGACGGATGTATTGTCATGAAACACAAATTTAGTACTTGGTACTGGACGTGAAAGTCGTAACAGTTTCGTGGACAGCTGTAAATGTTTCAGACGCTAATGTCGTTTCTGGTGTTATTTTAGAAATTGTTAAGGTCTGTTTGCGCTACCGATAATTTGGGCCGATAATACAATTTCGCGATTCCAGTTTGTCCACAATACTGATAGGCCTATAACGGCCGATACGCAGTTTAACTTTTCAGCAGAACTTGTTTGTCGTGTATATAGGTGTACGTAAATCATATGGCTAACGGAGGAATAGCGTCGATACGTCGGCCGATAGTGTTGGTTTTGAAAATCGAAGTTATATCGACGGACCAAATATCCACGTTATATTTTGTTGGCACTACAGATATTTACATTAAAGAAGATCAGTGGATTAGACGGAGGTGGACTGAAGAAGCCATGCTTTGCTGTGACGACGCAGGTATTTTACGTTAGAAACAGTGACAGTCCAACGAGAAGAAAATCTAGGAGACAGACTAATTTTAGAGCATTTTCTTTACTCCGCTGCATCGAATTATAAGTTCACCGCGTTGCTGCACGAAAGTCAGAACATGACTGAACTAGCTTTGTTTGGTCGCGATCCCGGATTTAACAGTTTTTGTCCTACTAAGATAATGCATATGAGATTCATTTGCTGTGAAATTGCGCAGTACGGTGTCTAACCGAGAGAAGATTTGAGGATAGAAGTTCGTAAATTATCTTTAAGAGTTTTCAGCGTATTACACGATATTGTGACGTCGTTATACGTACAGAGAATGTTTGTTTGTATAGAAATTATTTAGATTATACGTTAGGGGAAGGGGAAAAGTGCAACAGAGAACAGACTGGGAAGGTATATGTGCAAGAAAGAGAAACTGATCCTCCTAGACCTATCGTGGCTTTGCATACACCGTGATGCCCTTCGTTAACGGTATATCAGGAACGGCTGTATAGCCAAAAATGGCAGCAGAGGTAGGTTTGTTATCAGTGCAACTTCAAACATAAGGAAATATTCATAGTATAGGCCTTCCGTTTGTAAACGAAGTGCGAGTGTCTGATTCGTAGCACGAAGAGGGTTGATTGATGCCAGTATTAGAAATAAATAATGCTTGAAGTTTTTTTTTATAGCAGACTGCTTCTCTTGCGGCTGAATCGTATAAATACAGGTTACCCAAATTAGCAGTGCATTGCAGCATTATATATACATATAAATTAAATGTATTAAAACTTACCCAAAGTAGTTTGTCGTAAGATTTGTTACAGTAACTTTCATTGAAGGGTGTATAGCGAAGTTTCGTGAAATTTTTATAGGAGGTAAAGAGTACGATATTTGGTGGTTTTCACGGGATGAAGGTGTAGTTTGTGGTCTTCTGGATTGTGGCAGCGCGTAGAGGACTGTAGGATGACGCGGTGTCGCCACCTAGAAAATTACAATATAAAGCCAAAAGCTGTTACTTTGGACCCAGAAAAATACCAATTTTGAGGGAGGGTGGAATTAAATTCGAAATATTACTCCAATTTTACCCATCACAATAAATAATTACGTACTTTGAGTTCCTTACTGAGGCGATTATAAAGGAAACTTGTATCGTGGGATTAATTCCGTCTAGTCTGGTAGAAATTCAGCGACGTTTTGGAGGATATGCATCTATCTTCAGTATAGCATGTCCTCCCGAAACATCTGTAAATTTCCACGAGACTCCATGGCATTGCTTTCCAGAAGAGAGTATTGTTCAAGTAATTAGCTGTTTGTTTATCCATGCATTAATTTACATAGCCACTTGTCCGCGTTCCATCGACCCATATCTGCAGTTTTAATACAAAAATTTGTTGATTCTAAGGTTACCTAATATTTTTGGACTACAGAGATTTATACCTTTTTAAATGTTTCGTTGACCGTGCATCTTGATATATCCGTGCAATATTAACCAACAGGATGAACTACTTACTTTCAATTTATTTCAATAATTAACCTCTACATGTTTCGAGCAGGCTCACTGCTCATCATCAGGAGGTACTACTTTGTATATACAGCAGTTGGTATATACAGAGTAGTACCTCCTGATGATGAGCAGTAAGACTGCTCGAAACATGTAGAGGTTAATTAATGAAATAAATTGAAAGTAAATAGTGCATCCTGTTGGTTCATATTGTACGGAGATTTATACTTGCAAGTTAAATTGCAAATGATTCGTGAATTTGAAATGGGCGTGAATTTAAAAAGACGGTCGTCGTGTCATGGCATTTGCCTGGAGAGACTGTGAATTTCGAAGAAAATACCTTCAGGATAGAAACCGGAAGTGTTACTATTACATTAATTTGAGGCATTGCGCTACAAGCCGGTAGGTCGCGGGTTCGATTCCCGATAGGGTAGTGGGAATTTTCATTGACTTAATCCTTCCGGCCGCACTTTGACCCTGGGGTGGACTCAGCCTCTGACAGAAATTAGTACCTATCTACTGGGGGGGGGGGGTAAAGACTGCTGGTGCGTAGGGCTGACAACCTTCCGACCTTCATGTGGCGATTGTGTAGAAATTCTGGGCGCCTTGACATCCTGAAGACCTAATGGTCTGTCCGGACCTCTAGAGGGATTGCGTTACATTTTACTGTTACGTTGATTTACCCTGTGCAAGTCCGAATATATGATGTGTAATTCGGGTTACTTTGGGATTCGCTGTCATGTGCGAATTGCGTGCAGTTGTATGTAGAGCATCGGGAAGGTGGACACCTGCCTCAGCATTACTGCGGCGACGTTTTTCTGTAATCGTGAACTCGGTTTGTGTAGTTCTGTCACTAATTAGACGCGGCTGAAACAAACCGCGCCCTTCCGGTCCTTCCTTCGATTCGTGAGCCGGACAAAGATGAATTGATCTTTCTGTCTGTTGATGCATAGCATCCGGGACTAAAGTCTTACCCTAATTTGTGTACCTGCTGATAAATTGGCTATCACTTTACACTAATTTTCTACAAAAGTTACAAGGTAGATCTAAATGTTCGTATAATTAATCATGGCATTACAAAGGCTTGCGGGGAAGGTTGAGGTATAGATGTTCGGTATGTATAGATGTTCGGTATGTGCTGAACCTGGGCACTAAACAGAGGAGAGGCGAAAGTACGTACGGTGCTTATTGGACGGAAGGCTGTGCTTCGAAAAGTCCGCGTGAACGCGATGGCGAAGGTACGAATTCGCGTCCTTGACTGGAATGTAATCTCTTAATTTATTTAACCATCTGATGATTGAATAAAATTTAGATATGTATATTGGTGTAGTGGTTAAGGCTTCCGTCTATTTGGAACGTGATCAAAACGGATCAAAGCCGCGTTCTCGGTGTTTCTTTGTGGTATACTGGACTTGTGCTGCTGACACAGTTTTGCGTTAAGTGTACTTGCACTTATCCATAAGGTTTGTCTATATTTGATGAACCTGTTGTCTGGCGCATTAGAATGAGGATGGAGAAGTGAAGTGGCTCTTTAAGAAATGTTTCGTTATTCGTTTTCCATTAGATGACGATATTTATGTGAGTAGGAAATTTGAATCCCGATTAGCACAGGCCTCCTTGCAAGATTCGCAGAAGAGGCGAGTAGTGTCAGTATTTTTGTTATCTTTTCACCCTGACTTATGGTATGAAAAAACAGTACTTAGGGGTAATGTTGGTAATTAGCAATTTTAGAACCATTTGATTCTTCTAAAATCGGTTGCTTAAAACGTTTTGTTAACACCCGTTTCTTCTGGGACTTGAATTGTGAGAGAAGCGAAATGGAGGAAGAGCCCCAAAGAACCATCCGGGAATTCTAACCTGTATCACTTTTCATGAATTTTGAATTGTTCGCGCCATTGATTCACGGTTCTCTACAAATGTACTAAATTTAAATCCCAATTTTCGCATGAAAACTCCAGTAACCGTGACTGATGTGACTTTGCCAATTATCGCGTGGTCTAACTTGGTTGATTGCATTGCATTCAGAAGACGTTGCTACATTACGTGTATGGAAAACCATTATTTCTGTAACCTAGAACACTTAACATTATGTAGTATTCACATATTGCTGCAGCGAATACATTATTGAACTGTAAATCTGAAAGACATATAGTGACTAGGCAACGGGCTAGACGGTCCGGGGTTCGATTCTCGGCAGGAGCCTCCTAGTCATTGGATACAGGGGTTCTTTTTCGGGGGTAATGCGGCCGGTTCGTGAAGTTAACTACTCATCTCCATTTAGTACCGAGGTTAAGAATAAGTCTAACTATGCCTCTGCTCCCCCTATATTACTTTCAAGTCGTGGACAGAGAAAACTTCTTACTTCTTACGTGTGAAAGGCTTTAAATACGTGTACTGCACTATTGTCGCACGAATATGTGCAGCTGTGCATTGTGCAGAATGTAATAGACCTCGACTATATCACAATCTTCCCGTCTCATCTGTAATCGTCCGTTCCTCCACGGAATTTCCTTCCGTGGAGTGACATCAGCAGTCAGTTAACATACGCGACCAGGACCGAGTAAGGAAGGATAAAACTTGGCCAACTCAGGAAATTATCGCCACTCACATTTTCCGAGAACAGCGGATAGCAAGATAATGTCGTTATGCACAAAAATTACGCCAAGAAGTAGCCTAAACACATTTGGCCATCATAGTTTTCCAGACGCGTGAATGAAGTTATTCGAGGAACTTCCATGTCCTTGAAATTAATATTTACTTCTTCCATTTTGTAACCTACTGCACGATTTACATGCCACACAAACTGATCTGTGACGGATGTATAATTTTGCTATGTAAACGTTTGATACTCTCCATACACTTTTGCACGAAGTGAGTATGCAGTGGGGAGTTAATGTCCGTCCGTTTTCATATTTCTCCGTCCGAAACGTTTGATGTGGTGTGAGAGTCTGCATTAGAGTTTCTGTGAAGTTATTTTAAGTTCGAAGGAATCGTGACTTTACATGAGGGCATTTTATTTCAAAGTATTCTTTAGTATAAATAATGAAAATTACCGGTAATTCAGATACGCATGCAGAATTCGGCTCTTTTTATGCTCGTTGCACGTTTATATTTTAACGCCGTTTGCCTTTTTGGGTAAATACTGTATATAGAAACTTTCAAACCAAGCTGTTCAAGGCGGGCATATGTCAACAGCGCTTAGCTATTGACAAAAAAAGAGCAAAGAATGTTATAAAAACTTACTGTAGAAAGAGCGGTAAAGGATACGGGGAGTGACCTTGTGTATCGCGTAACGGTTATTTGTAGCCGTATAGAACTCAAACACCGGTACAAAGCACTTAACTTAGACAGACCAGTGTTTCTGTCATGAAGGAACCCGTATAATAATTTTTTATATCTTGAGGAACGTCTCCTTGTGAAAACGTTCACAGGGCAAAACATAAAGAGACAGTAGGTTGCCAATTCCCGGACAGACTTACGGGATATTCGCATTTTTTCGCGATATTCTAACATTTGGATGTGAAGACGATTTTTTTTTTTCGCAGAATCCCTAACCATATTCCGCCGAACTCTAGGTTTTGCGGAACTCTGGTTGGGAAACACCACCTTAGGCCATTGGCAGTGCTGTAAGAAACCACAATGGTAGTAGAAGGAGGCCCGTGATGATGAACCCCCCCCCCCTCGGGTTCGAAACATGTCCTGCCTATTGGAGAAGAGCTGTAGAGAAAATATGGTAGTTATATTAGACTGTAAATTTTCTGTATATTCAACAATACAGTAACAGTATTGTCCGGTTTGTCTGTCAATGGAGACACATCCACCCGTTCAAGATGTTTGGATTCAGCACTTTAAACTTTTAATGCTCTCCTCTTATTATAATTTTAACACAATTGTAGTATAATATTATGTATTGTTACTTAACATTGTACTGACATTAATATTTATATTTTACCATTTACGGTTGACAAGCTACATAACGCTGTATATGTCTGAATATTTCTCCCCGAGGGTGGCCATGTCAAGGAACATGTACAGTATTAAGTTAGATTAATGAAATTGTTTCGCGACCCACTAAGAATAGCTTCTCGACCCCAATTTGAATCGCGACTCACGTTGAGAAACACTACATTATAGGTTTGTCGGGTTTCCCAGTGTCATACACTTCCTAGTATGGATCCACGTCTCGGGCAGAGGCTTATTCTAGGTGAACCTCCGGTCAGACTATCTTTTAGCCGTTATTAGCTCTTCCTACTGCTGCGTCGTGCTGTGGTTTACAATTTTAAAACGCGCTGGAGAACCTGAAACAAGATTCCTCATTCAGGTGCATTGTAACGCCGCGTAATAAAGTACGGTTTCATTTTTACGGCCTCTTGGATACACTGAATGGTTACTGTGTCCATGTAGGCTACTTTAAATCCTCGAATGGGACGTCACATTCTGTATTTAAGACCAGCAGTTGTGACTGCCGTGCAAGGATTGTTTGAATGCCGTGCATCACTGACTTTCTAATGCATGTCAGTCGTATGAATGATTGGCATATATCAGGAAGCGTAACTATTAAAACGAGGTGTTTTATATACACAAGATTTCTTCTTGTAATAAGCACACAATAAATGAATGAATGACGGATTTTCTCTTAGAATTTGCACAGTAACTGGGGAACATCTCCCTTTAATGAAGAATCGTGTCACCATGAGTAGCACTAGATGTATGTACGTGGCATACACGTTACTTGTTTACACATGCAGTAGCCGGGAGTCTTCCGTTATACTTAGAGTTCCCCTCAGCGCTGCAGAGAGTCACGTGCCACATATTTAACACGATGAACACAACAGGCTGAGCTGAACAAGTTGGATCACATTTTTTTAAAACAAAGATAATTGTCATTAATATTTTATTTTTTATTTATTGCAATTACTTGTAATTATTTATAGTTTAACAAGTCGGAACTTTTAAATATATACTGTATAGTCTGTGAAATATCTTATGGAAATTATAGAGACCCTTATACACCTGCCGGTAGAAGAGAAGAAGCGGAATGAAGTACATAAAGGAGACGTGAAGAAACGTAGGTTCCGTTTTTTAATTATACACATCCCTTCGTGCTGCATAGATTGTAACTAGTTATTATTTACCATCAGCACAACTAATTATAATGTTACGTAATATAATTATGTTATATAAATGTGCGGTTACATATTGCAACCATTACATGATCATCCTCAGACTGTCAAAACACGTAAAAGTCAAAATTGCATATGCGATATAATTTAGAGGTCATGTAAGAGAACACTAGGAAGACCTAGTCTTGCATGGGGGAATAATATTAAACTGGATTTCAGATAGTTTGGGAGGGAGTAGACTGGATTATTTGGCTCAGGGCGGGGACAAACGGCGGGCTTATGTGAACACGCTAATGAACCTTCGGATTACGTAATATGCCGAAAGTTTTCTGTGACTAGCTGGAGGAATAGAGCCCTCTCGAAGAGGGCTCTATTCCGTGAATTTAGTCAGATGTAGACCCTACTATACCTCTCTTAAAGCAGTAACTCTACATTTACATACACGTTATTCGTCTCTCGAGTATTATTCTATCACCATACACAGAACGTAGGCCTAATATTTAAGTACTGAATGGTCAGATATTGTAACTGTAATTGAAGTACTGGGTTGGAATGGCTTGGGCATGAATGTTGTTAGAATGGATAGTGCAGCGACAGTATAGAGGACACTAGAAGGCAAGCCAGAATGAGGAAGAAAAGACTTAAATGTAGGTGGATGGTTGATGTCGAATTGGACTTGGAGGAATATGTGTGTAAAGAGATGGAGGAAAAAGAGTCGTGGATAGAATAGAATGGGCGTCTGTCGTGAGGGAAGTCAAGGCCAAACTTAAATGTTGTAGTGCTAAAGAAGAAGTAGTAGTAGCGTCTTATGCCATGGTGTGTTTAATGAAATTAATTTCCATTATCTGTTGAATAAGATTTACTTAAATCATAACAAGGCAGGCAATGTACGTATAACGTAACATCGAGACGACGTTCGTGCAAATATTGTTGCAGTGGAAAAGCAATAAGTACTACATATTCTGAGGGTGTGATTGTAGCCTTAATTATCCAGCATGCATTGCGCGTGAGCCTTATTATATTGTCATCTGTGGCCTGTCTGCCTCTACCTTGTTTTTTCACATTATCTCTAAACGGCACGATCTTCCAAAAAAGTGATGATACATAATATGTGTGTTTTGATATTCTCTGAAAACTTTGAAACACTTCTCATTCTAAGAAGAATTTAACGAGGTATCATCATAATGTAAATATGTCTTCTTGTAAAGCACCCGGTATTCTCGTCATATTTTAATGAAACTTGAATTATCTTGACAGATTTACGAAAATTACTTAAATATCAAATATCATGAAAATACGTCCGGTGGGAACCGAGATCCATGCGGACGGACGGACAGACATGACGAAGCTGATAGTCGCTTTTCGCAATTTTGCGAACGTGCCTAAAAATCCGTTACTGTTTAAAAGTAACTTAAATTACAGAATCAGTTCCTATTTAAATGCGTAAATTACGCTCTGCATCATCTTCAACAACAAGAATTTGTCAGGCGATTAGGTTTCTTACAGTAGATTTGTATCCGCCGATCCCGGTGGCCGCGCGATCTAAGGAGTGGGTTTGCGCGCCGCGGGCTTCGTGGGTTTTGTTGTTTCGAACCCCACGGGGGGAGGGGGGATGAATGTCCCATGTGAGTGTTGTTTGGTGTTAAGTATGTCTGCGTCGGACCGATTCCTCGTATAGAGGAGTCCTCCTGTGTGTGTGTATGTGTGTGTGTGTGTGTGCGCGCGCGTATGTGGGTGTGTGTGTGAGTGTGTGTGTGTGTGTATGTGGGTGTGTGTGTGTGTGAGTGTGAGTGTGTGTGTGTCATTCTGTGTAATTGGGTGCAACAGTAACCTCCACACCTACACTCGGTAGGTAGACAGAGGTCAACACAAAGAAAAAGAAAGAAACAAGGAAAGAAAGAAAGAAAGAAAGAAAGAAGATCTGTATGCGCGATAAACGAATATAGAGACCAATGACGTACGCAAACCTTCAAGAAACGTATATGTGTGTGGGTGCATTAAATATTTCGCAGGCCGCAGTTTTTCACCCCTGTTGCCGTGTCGGAGTGTGGTTATGGTGGCTGTGCAGGGTAGGCGTGACAAGGCACTTACGTGTACTAATGATATTCCAGTGGAGGACGAGCGTCCTCGTTCCGCTCGGGGCGACTGCAGGAAACCGAAATGTATTCTGTTAGGTCGTGAAATGGATTGAGCTGGAACATTTACAGGGTCGATTGGCAGTGTGCTTCACAGTGGAAGGGCTGTCAGTTACAATGAATAGGATTTTACTTCAAGCTGATGTTGGTATGATGCGAGGGTAACGATATTTGGCAGACCACTGCGTTAAAAAAAGTCTTGCCTTTTTCAATGCAAATTGGGTGGCCGTGTTGAAAATGTATCTGTTGCAATGGTGTGGGAGCTGTGATGTGTAAGGGATATCACCAGTGATACTTTTGAAGACCGAGTCATGGCAGTGTAAGCGTAATGTGTGGCGGAAATGTTAGCACAAATTAGGATAGGGAGTATGTATGTGTGCGTGATTTTTTTTAATTCGATTCTTTTTATTTACAGTAGTTTGTAGCATGTATGTGTGAGTCGACTTCAGGTGCATTTAGTACGTAATTTAAGCGTGTGTCTCTTCCACCGATCCCTGCGTTTGGTGAGTTGTCACAGGGAGATGATTAAAAATTCGTACCTCGCCTCTTACATAAATTGCCTCTGTCAGCGACCACGAATATATTGCCGGCCAGGTACGCGTTCTTGGCACGGGTGCATATTATGAACGTATAAAGCGGGTCCATGCAGCCTGCGGCCGCTTGTCATTTCATCGGTCTCCACGCATCTCCGAAACTACTCACAGACTTCCGAAGGTTTGTTTCGTTTTGCTGCGTACCGGTCACTGCTAGTCAAATTGAAAGGTATGAGATGGGTGCTTGGTACAGCCCGTTTCTTTTATTACTGTCGGTCACCGGCTGTGCCTGTGGATGCACGCTTTTTATGCGAGAAGGCTGCTGTGCCCATTGCTGCGATGAAAGAGACACCCTGTACCGTTAACTACCACAGAATGTTGTATGTGGATTTGAGTATGGCATACATGGTTTATTTGACGGATGGGAGATTTGAGGTACTCACAGCCCTCTTGACATTTCAAATCTTCTGGGATGTTACGCCGTGTCGACTGGTAATTGCTGAGTTGACATCCCAGAATACTTGAATCTGCTTTGGTGGTAGTTGCGACATGGCATATGTTCCACGAAATGCAAAGAAAAGGCTTTTTGACGTCAGGGCCGAAGCCTGTAACTGTGAGTGTCCTTGAACAGAGTTTATGTGTGCATGAAGATTAATACATTTGTATCTGCAGTGAATGGGGACCGCGGTAGCACAGTGGTTAAGGTGCTGTGCTACAAATCGGTAGGTCGCTGGTTCGATACCAGCTTGTGTCATTTTTCGTTGACATAATCCTTCCGATCGCACTGTGGCCCTGGGGTCAACTCAGCTTCTAACAGAAATGAGTACCAGGAGTATTTCCTGGGGGTAAAGGCGTGCGTAAGGCTGACAACCTTACCACTATCCTGTGCCGTTGTCATGATATCTGAGAGCCTTTACTTCCTGGAACCCTCTGGGCCACTCCAGGCCTGTAACGGGACTGCTATTTACCTTTACTTTATCTACAGTGAATGCATGTCAGAACCAAATATCGGCATGTCGCCATCTGGTGGGTAGCACTGCTGTTTCGTATTCCTGATCTAGCGGGTTCGAATCTTGGTCCAGAGACCAGCTGACGTGTCTTGAAGTGACTCTAGACGGTTGTTACAATAGCAGGAATTTCTTAAAATAGGCTACGATCACTTCCTTCTACAATCATTCATTATTTGTAATTCAGATTATATCTGTAATTGTGCACTAAGTGTTTTAATGCAGTTGGAGTTTCGTTAATCAAATGTGAACATTGAGCTATGCACAGTCACAAAAGAACGCTTGTGGAATACGTGCTCTCCATCTTTATGCGCTTTTGCAGTCAGATACTGAGGGCGTTTTGAAAATAGTGACCGATATATATTAACTGCAGCACTGCTGACGCTGTTAAGTAGTTTAGCCTTTCTTGTTTAGGATCTCCTTGACACTGCCAATTGCAGTTTTCGCAGGTTGATCCTACGCGTAATGCGGTAAAGTGCGCTGGGCCACAGCACGTGTGGGCAGCTGAGGATGTGCCCGTTACGTGTTCTGGTTGAAGACTGACTGGCCGGCCGACTGACTGACTGATTGACTGACCTCGTGGAGCAAAGTACTTCTTAAGAAGATGGTCAAGAAATTCCCCGCTGTTGTGGAAGCCGGAGGTTCAATACCGTGTTCGCAGCAGACCACCATTTTTCCATATTCTGAGCCATATAAATCAGTCCACGCCTTCGCATCGTCTTTCTTTAAGAGTAATATGAATTATTAAAGTTCTTTTAATATTAGGTCTTCCAAGCTGTCTCTTGTCTTCAGGTTTCCTTACAAAGTCTCTGTCTGCATATCTGTTCTTCCGCATATGTGCCTCTGGTTGAAGACAGCAAGCCGAGATGTGTACTCATTACAGTATATGTAGGTTGTTTTCCAAATGCATTCATTGCATTCGTTGGCTTTGTAATTCGTTTATGACAATTCATATCCATTATTAGGAAGCCAAAGAAGAGTCCATATTGAACGGCGATGCAAGTCGTTTCTCTGTTTATAGTTGGCAGTACTACCGACAGTAACCTGTACAGTGCGGAATCGTAAGTAGTTTTTCGCGTTCTCTCATGCCTACTGTCCACTTTCAGCTATAAGCTTGTCACTTTATACGCTCCCTTTTTCACATTCCGCGTAAAATTAACGTATAAGGTTTCTGTTTTCTAATCCTCATATTTAAAGTTTCCGTTGACCGCACAGATTTAACTGAAGATCGGTATGGGCCCGTCTTAAATAAAATGTCGTCGGGATAGTTCTGTTTTGGGCCAGTTTGTTTTTATACGCCCTACTTTACGCGAATCTTAAATTGAGCTTCATCAGATGTGAAAGAATGTCACGTGCATGACGCTGCGTTATGACCTTAGGTGTGGATGTCGATGCTGAGGTGTATGCATTGTGTTTGAAACTGTTTTAATACGGTATATACCTGTTTTATGATACATGACATCATACATTTACTTTGCAGCGCTACTTTGTGTTGCCCTTCAACGAGGTCTGCATTGTTACGTAGATTATGAGCTTTTAACGGCCAGTGTTTTCCATATTATGGCTGTTGGCACTCCATAGTGTTGTACAGCACAGAGGTGACTGAGTATCCACTCTTAATTACGTTTTTTCAGCAATGCGTATGTGCTGTCACCTTCTGTCACCAACACACAGGTGACTGAATATCCACTCTTAATTAACGTTTGTCAGCAATGCGTTTGTGCTGAGTGTCACCTTCTGTCACAAAAGATCAGAGTCAGGTACTTGTGACTTGCTTTTGCGATAACCAAATCTCACGCGTTTTAAACTGTACATAGCCTTGAGACAGACAAGATACTAAGCACATTAAATGACTCATGGTCTTTTCTTGACTCATCATATTCTACTGGAAACTTGTTCTGAAGGTGGGTCTGTCCTGTGTTAGTGTACCTTCGTTACGTTCCCATTGGCGATTCGTGAATCATTGGAACGCTGTACTGTCACTGTTCGCATAGGCGATGACGGACTCTTCTGACGGCAGTTTGACTGCGAATGCATGGACTGAATGAAATGATGATGTTTTAATAGCAAGTATTCAGGTTATTTCCAATGTGAAAAAAAAAGTTGCTCCATATCCCACAAAACATCATATATATTGCTGTAAAGTAAAGGGTTAAGTCACTTCTTTGTACACTATGAAGGCGCGTGGTGGAGCGGAAGTATAGCTCCACTCATTCTTACCCTCGGCATTAGATTGAGGTGAATGTTCAGCTTTGCGCCCTGTCCGCGTTACCACTGGCAGAATCTCCCCCATTATCTATGCAAGAGTAGCCTGGGCGGGCCACGGAGCCTGTCTGGAAGTTTTGGAGAAGAGACAAATCTCTTGTCCCTGCAGAGAATCGAACCAAAATTCTTCGGATATATAGTCTGGGATTCAGAAATCGAACTGGAGAAAATGAAGCAAACAACCGACATCATATATACGTCCCGATTGAAAGCGAAATCCTATATTCAGTGCGCCACAGTCTCCACGAGTATGCCGAGCGAGGATTTTAACGTGCGTTAGCTACTATCAGCCGCGAGATTGAAATGGAACTGATAATTTCAGCCGTGACGACAGTGGCGGTTCTCTCATGTGACGCGGCGGTGGGCTTTCCAGCATAATCTCTAGTTTTTAAAATCCGTACTCGAGATGTCTCGTTGCACACGCACGCAGTCACAGTACTAGCTCTAAACGAACAATTTATCATTCACTGCCAAAGTAACAGTGCTTATCGTATCACCATTCTCCCTGAAGGTCACGGTGATAGTGCAGAGATCGAAAGTATTGATTGGCTTTCAGATTTAGTAGTTCACAGTGTAGCGGCCAACGAATTCGTTTATTGCTTTCTTTGTTTAGATATACATGGAGATCCCCCGCTTTCTGAGTTACCCGTTTTACCGTCTTCCTTCCATTTACATGTTATTAGTGTTGCTAAACACAATACTTATCGACAGTTGAAAGCTTCATTAAAATACAACATGTGTTTGTATGGGGTCCTGCAAATTTCGTTACGATCTCCTTTATGCGTGTTTTTCCTTCAGTTATTCTCTGTTAAAAGGTGCAATTCTAGAATAGAAACAAGGCATTATGAGAATTACTTAAGACTCGCGTATTCTTAAATCATAATCAGGATGGTGGAATAAAGTTCATTTCTTGTTGAATACGCGATAATTTTTGGATTTTCATTAGTTTCCAATCTGTTCAAAAATTCATGTCAGTTGGTTCGGCATTCCTTTAGTATTCCGATTTTCTGTTTCAGTTATCTTTAGATTTAGATTAATATATTTTGCGTGAAAGTAACATCGAATTTCAGAATTTCACTCGTTGTAGGAACGAAATTCTGCCAAGCAGTAACGCGTTATTCGAAAGTTGTTACTTTTTTTTTTTTTCACAGTTGGGCCTGCAGTAACTGAAGTTAATTTTTGTGCAGTTAGCCCAATAAGTGCAGACTCTTAAGTAGCACGTTACATTTGTGAGCTATAATGTCAGAGTTCTGCAAATTGCTACGTTCATAATTGTTAGAGTTTGTACATGCTGTGTTTACGATCCGTGACCATAAAGAATTTCACAAGCCTGATCACACGCGCAGATAGCTATATTTTCATCGTTCCCTTGACATTCGAAATGACACATCTTACCAACGTAGCGCATATATTTAAAAAAATCCGTCCTTCACCAATTCTGGCGCTGGTATTGTTATTATTCAGTGCGCAAGTAGAAGAATTTAGGGGGATTAGTGGAGTGGCTCCCGGAGATGTGAATTTTGTGAGGGAAGGAAAACACAGGCGAGAATACCGACTAAATTAGGCTATACCATAACTTAATAAATATGGACAGTACTCCAGGAAAGCAGTGTCGTCTGTAGGTTTATTCTAACTTTAATTTTTTTAATGTCAATATTTCAGATTCGAACCTAATAATGAAACTGGTGTTGTATTATTTCCGAAATTTGTGTCTATTGTTCTTTGTTTGTTATCCCAGGGAAGCAGTATTAATCCAAACAAGAAAGTAGTAATCAATTTTATGTACGTCGTACTTCTGTATTTTCACCCCACCGATAAATTAATATTGCAGCTCGTGTGTCCTATATCATTAATTTGTTCCCGAATTAGGGGAAGGTAAATTTATCTCCCAGCATACCCATTTGCGATTTAGGTCACTGAAAGAGCCGGGATAGTTCAAATGGTATAGCGACTTTCTACGGGCTGGACGGTCCGGGGATCGAATCCCTGTAGGGGCAAGATTTTCCGCACCCGTTCAGATCGGCCCTGGAACCTATCCAGCCTCCTATACAATGGGTACCGGGTCATTCCCGGGAGTAAAGCGGCCGGGGCGTGGCGTTGGCCACCTACCCCATCTAGTGCCGAGGTTAAAGAAAGAGTCGATTTATAAGCCTACCCCTACTTTCCCTCTGTGTCATTGTGGCAATTTGCAGGGTGAAACTGAACTTTGCTTTACCAGTAGGACACTGAATGTTTTTACACAAATAGTAGACGAGGAGTTAAGAAATCCAGGTCGCCTTATCCCCTGGGGGACGGAATTGTGCCGTGGCACCTGATGTCGGCTTGATTATTACAGTTTTTGTCTTACACACAGAAATGTGTATCAGTTCTCATGCACCAAGCAGAAAGCGCCAGATGACAGTAACGCTACAGATGGATCCAGAGTGGTGGTTTCTGAGCATGGAACTTGCTTCATGTCACCCTTCTGGCTCGTAGAATTGGAAATGGATTCTAGACGTTTTGAACTTTACTGGATCCTTGCATGAGACGACCACATTAAAAATGTAACGTTGCGAATGATGTGTGTGTTATCGGAAAGTTCGTCGTAGGGATTATTTACAGGAAACAAGATACACAGCATTTTACAAAATTTAAATGTCTCCGTTCGACCAAACCCAGTAGCACACGATGGCAAATGGGCATTCCCCTCCTTTGTAGGTCTGTGGGGAATCTATACGCCAGAAATTGAGAAACTGTGGCACACGGAACGAATGTTCTTAACACGCAAGCGTGTTTGATGCTGTGCCATTTTTTTAATGAACACGAATATTATTGGAACTTAAGAACAGCATAGAAACATTCATCCTTCCTCAATATGGTATTGGATGAATTTACATAACTACGGTAACTTTTACAAATACTTTTATAAATGAAATTCTCTTTACCCTTTACCGTTGTATGTCATTTCTGTGTCTTCTTCTAGTGTACAACTATTACTTATGTATGTACGTATGTCGGTTTCAAAACGTTGTATTACGTTGTCCGACACCTAAACTCCACTGCTTCCTGTCTTACCACTGGCCTTAGTTTAGGTTTCTTTCGTTCATGGTCTTCCTTATACCTTCCATCCAGTTTTTCTTCGGTCTTCCTCGTGCTCTCTTTTTGTTTCGGCATCCACTTCAATGCTGTTTTTGGGTAATCTTCCTTCTGCCATTCTTTGAACATGGCCGTACCAACTATAACTTATACAAAACGTTATTTCTCTTCTAAATCAGTTTTTTTTAAATGAAACTTAGAAACAATATTTTTTTTTTACTGTACCCTAGCTAAAATACCCCCAACTCCAAATATCCCCCCTTCTATCGTTGCCCAACAATAATGCGGGCACATCACAGGAGTTTCTGATATATTTGTATCATGTATGGAGTTCAGTCTGAAAACGATTTCCCTATTCCCACTTTAGGCTTTGGAGCTACTCGCAGCCAAGGAAGGAGCCCACTGATCAGAATTGTGTTGGGACTTAGAGCCGTTCAGACATTGTAAAGAAGCGATGAGTATCTTGGGCCGAACCCCGACTGTCTCATTGCGAGTCAGGGTCATTAACGCCTAAAATACCACATGTTGCGTTGTCAACCAGTACACGTCGAAATGGATCAGCAGATTTTTCCATAGCTGAATTACAGATCAGCAAATGTAGTGACAACGTTATTCAGAATAATCTGGTAAGGGGACGTCACGAGCACTTGACGATAGTGGACCGCAGCAAGAGACATGGTCAGGGCGTTCTCTGCCCTCAGATCGAGTTTAAAACCTGTCAAACCGCACTGATGATAAGGTATTTTGGCATAACACTGAGCTACATGTGTGTGGGTACAACTGTTTATAATTGCCATCACGTGGTTGTACTTTAGAAATTAAGTCGATCTCCATCATACGTTGTTAAACTCAAAATATTCGACTTACAGCTGATAAATGTGTGAGGGTGCTGTAAGTCACTATGTCAGAAGTTGGTGATGAACAGTAATTGGAACATCGAATCACAGGTCTGTAATTCTTCCGATCACGATTTCATGATAAACGAGATAGGCAATGTACGTGTAACGTAACATTGAGGTCCGTTCGTTCAATCATTGTTGTAGTGGAAAAGCAATAGGTGTTTCGTATTCCGAGTGTGTGGCTGTAGCCTTAAATATCCAGCACGCAAAGCGCATGCACTGTATTATATTAACTGTGACGTGTCTGGCTCTACATTATTTTTCCACATTGTTTCACAAAGGATGCGACGTTCGGAAAAAAAGTTACTGAGCATAAAATGTGTGTTTGGGTTTTCTTTAAAATTTTCGTCTTAAACATTTCTCATTATTAGTAGAATTCTTCATTTCTCATTATAAGTAGAATTCAGCGAGATACTGTCATAAATGTACGTATCTTCATGAAAAGTACCTGCTATTCTTGTCAGATTTAAAATGAAACTTGAATTTTCTCGACAGAGATTAAAAAAGTACTCAAAACATCAAATGTCATAAAAAACCGTCAAGTGGGAGCCAAGGTGTTCCATACGGGCAGAAGGACGGAGATCAGCCAGCCATCCATCCATCCATCCATCCATACATACATACATACATACATACATACATACATATATACGTACATGCATACAGACAGATAGACAGACATGACGAAGCCAGTAGTCGCTGTTCGCAATATTTCGAACGCGACTGATTGCAAATTACGTGGTGCAGAATGTATCTTGTAAATTTGGTAGTTACTCAGCTTAGAATGATCTTGCTTTTTTTGAATCCCGAAGGTTCTTTGTCGCTTTCATGAAGACTGAGCGTTGGGTCATGTTTTAGGCCAGTTGAATCCAATACACGTTCTGTTTTTGTAAGATACTTTGTAATACTATTTTCCCATCTCCGCAAATATCTCGGCAGTGTTTTTTACTTTAAGGTATTCGGACCATAACATTGTACATATTTCCCATGTCAGCCATGTGTGCTACATGTCCGCTGCGTTTAATCCCTGTTTTAATAGTTGTAAGAAATGCGTTATACCCAAAAATGTCTATTTTGTAAAATCTTACAACAGGGTTGTTGGCAGTACTTTGCGTCTACCAAGGAAGTTAATTTTTTGCATGTTTAGACGGATACTCTTAATCAGAAGGTTTTGAAACCATGGTTTACATTTCGAAATGAGAGCGCGAACAAGTCATTAATAAATTTTATATGATTAATTCATAATTACTCTAAACATTAATAGTATTGTCTGATGCTCATGCACATGCAAACGCGCGATCACGCACTCGTACTGACACACATCTTTTATACTAGGAGGCCATTTGCTCAGATACGATAGCCGAAACATGTTAGGATTGTATTCTGGACATATTTCACTCATTGGATGTTTTTGTGGTCCAGTAGAGACTCGTGAAATAGTGATTAAAGACTCATCGTACCCGAAAAGTCGCATTATATGCGGCAAATTTTAGTTCATTAAATGTAGAACAACTGTCAATGCTTATTGTGAGTACCAAACGAAGCCCGTAAATACAGTTCGTGTGGAGAGACGCGACGGAATATTAATGTTAGACAGTACAGCATGTGACAGGCCTGTATGCAGCTGTGGCCTGAGGATGGTCATAGTAAGTTACCGTTGTCTTTACCCACACGTGTGTGCAGTTGTGTTTGTCTTTCCAGTATCTGCAAGCTTTTATTGTTTCCTAACCTTCAGTCCTGATATGTTTTCCCTGTCTGTAGCTATAGCTGCCCAAACGGCGTATTTGTGTAAATACATGTATCACAAGGGTCTTTTTTCCCCTCGGTACGACCTGTTTGCAGTACAGTTCTCAACACACCGTGTGCGCTAACTGGCTGGTAGAAGGATATTGCGTAAACTCGATGACTGATAGGTTTTTTTTTGCAGCGATATTGGTGTGTGACATGAGAATGTAGAGATATCAGCGCTTCACATGTGAAATATGATGGAAGAACTTCATTACAAAGTGGCGCTCATGCCTGTGTCAACTCCACACTGTTGCTGAACAATAAAGTTACAGCTGTATTACACGTACACCTTTCCTTTTATTGTTTGTGTTACTTTTGACATATTATTGTACGTCCGAGAACATTCATTTGCTGCAAGAGACTTTTGTTTTTGCTGTATTCCTACCGTAGGGTATAGAGAAGGTGTCCGTCATCGAAAAACTTACTTTTGTTTTAGTGGTCCTTGAATCAAAAGTGGTTAAGAACCGTTGCCAAAAATGTCTGATAGTGTCGAGTCGAGATCGCAATCCTTCGCCATCATGAATCCCTTGTATCAGGGTTGCACAAATGTTCTAAAAGTCTTTAGGCCCCAGAAGGATGATATAAAGCAACCTCCATACAGAGGACCGACACACTTCAGGCGCCAGCGTACGAATATAGTCGCCACCGCGACCTCTCGTTTGGGATTTTTGCCCCGCTGGTCTGAGTCATTTTACCTGTAAGTTACTGTATATGTACTGTCCTCGACAGTAAACATGCAGGCTGAGTAAGTGCAATTTGTTTGGCCAGAAGAGCGTCTAGACCAAGAGACATCAGGAGGTCACTCAGCAGTCTGGTCTTCGATCCTTGTTCGATTAAGCCACCTATATATATATATATATATACCGGGTGTCCCAGGAGGAAAGGACCTAACTTCGGGAGAGTGTTCCTTAGGTCAAACTATACCGATATAACCCAAAACACCTATATCCAAAGTTCAATGGTTACGGAGATATCGGCCAGAGAAGTT
>Ga0123352_10001687_pt1 | contig 29827 bp, 19 predicted proteins | sample TergutLab28metaG_FD_89700 | JGI IMG/M metagenome (GOLD analysis project Ga0123352, IMG submission 89700) | Labiotermes labralis P1 segment gut microbial communities from Petit-Saut dam, French Guiana - Lab288 P1 | ecosystem: Host-associated > Arthropoda: Insects > Digestive system > Gut ... | reverse complement strand
CTGATACTGTTCCCTAAACTCTGGCTCATTTAGCTTCCTCAAGTTAAATCTTTGCCTATCAAACCTCTGTGCGGCCTGTTTACACACTGCTAATCTTTCCCTAACCTTTGCAATCACCAGATAGTGATCTGTATCACATTCAGCTCCCCTAAAACTTCGTACATCCAGTACACTCGAATGCCATCTCCTATCTATCAATATGTGGTCAATCTGGTTGTGAGTCTTACCATCAGGGGAGGTCCAGGTTCTATTTATGAATGTTCCGGTGAGGGAACATCATGCTCTTAACCACCAGATTTTTTTATGTGGCTAAGTTAACTAGTCTAGCCCCATTATCATTACTATCCTGATGGAGACTCTCCTGTATTTACATACAGAGCATATTATACTAACAGATTTAAACACGCACAGTACTAAGTGAAAGTTTATTGTGAAAGAAAACTAAAAAGTAAAGAAAAATAAATAATACTAAGGGCAAGAAAGAATAAAGAGATAGAATCAGACAGACAAATAAGAGCAGAATAGAAGTAAAGGAAGCTGAAAATAAATGAAAACTCCAGAAGCAGCAAGCATAATTGTAAGGAACAGAAGTAGACGTAAGCCGGACAGAAATAAATAAAGGAAGAAAGAAAAAACGCAAGAATGAAGGAAGACAGCGTCGCCGTAGGCTAACCTTGCAAGTCAGTCCCACGCTGTAATAAGAATACTCTGGGTGTGGAGGAAGATTTGGACTCAGGATTTCGGGAAAGAGACCAACAGGGAGGGTCACATGACAAAAATGTTCAACTACTCGAGGGCCGGTAAGTACTGTACCATTCACTTACAGAAATATAAGGCACCACGACATCCCGAAGGAATGTCTACTTTACCGTAGTGGTGGGACTTGTGTGGCCAAACGATCTGGCTACCTATGCTGGCGGTAGCTTAGCTGTGGTAGGGCCTCCCATGTCGGACAGGTCAGGGGTGATGATCCAAACAAAAAGGGGTACTCTGGTCCTACAGGTTAGGGGTTGGGATTGAGGCTAACAACCTCACCTCCGAACAAAATCTTATTGTTGAGAAGCCTAATATAATAATGGACGCCGGTTGGATCTGGGGTGACAGACCAAGGAAAGGTTACAAGGTCTACGATTTTTATATTTCTACGTGGAATGTACTCAGTCTGTATAGAGCAGGAATGTTAAAACAGGTTAAATTGAACTACAAAAATACAGAATCGATATTGTAGGAATCCAGGAGGTAATATGGAGGGGAAGTGGAATGTTGGGTGCACGGAACTTCATACTGATGTACAGTGGTAATGAAAGCAATGTTTTTGAAACCGATTATCTAATTAATAGGAAATACAATCAAACAACTATGAAGTTTTAGGCTGTGGATAAGAAAATATGCTCCTTGAGGATGAAAGGAAATTTATAATTAACTTGCGCCAGAAGAGAACGAGCTAGGTAAGAACCCTTTTTATGATAAACTTAAACAGATATATCAAAGGATTCCAGCACAGGATACGAAAATTATAGTGGGCTATTGTAACGCAAAAATTGGAAGAAAATAAGTGTTTAAGCCAGTTACAGGGAATTGGGGACTGCATGAAATATAAAATGAATATGAAAACAATTGATTTTGCAACTAATAATAATATGACAATAAAAAGTACATACTTCCTACATAGAAACGTACATAAGGAGACTTGGTAATCCCCTGACGGAAGAACTAATAATGAGATTGGCCGTGTGTTGTTAGATGGAAGGAATGAGTCAAGCATAATGGATGTAAGAAGTTGTACGGGTGCAGACTGTGACTGTGACTGGGATCACCATTTATTTCGAATAAATGTTGAGAGAAAATATCAAATTACAAAAAAAAACACAAACACAGTGCAGGACAAAGGAAGTGTGACGTTACAATGTTAAAGGATACTGAAATTATGAGGAGATATATAGAAGAGATAAGGAAGGGGATTACTGAAAATTGTGAGCAACAGAATAATCAGAATGAGGAAACATGTGAAAATAGGGGGAATAAACTAAGAAAGTGGCGAAAACGGTTGTTAGTGATGTGGTGGGATATGAAACAAGGAAGATGAGGAATGATTGGAATGATGATGAATGCCAGATAAAGGTGGAAGGAAGAAATAAAGCCTGAATCAAAATGCTGAATAGAAGGACGAGAATAAATAGAGATAATTATAAAAACGAGCGAAGGGGAAGCCAAGAAAATGTGTATATAAGAAGGAAACCATGATAATGGGAAGATGTAAGCAGTATTTTTATGAAACTCTTAATATTAAAGATGATGAGTAGATAAGGGAAGAAGTAATATATCAAGGACATGAAGAACAAATTAACCCCCAACAAAAGATAGGTTATGTGAAATAATAAGAACATAAAAGAATAATAAGTCACCAGGAGAGGGCAATGTCAGTGCAGAACTTATCAAGCATGGAGACAAAAAAAAAATATGGGAAGAAATTCATGCACTAATAGAAGTAATTTGGGCATCAGAAAAAATGCCGGACAATTGACAAACTGCAGTTATATGACCCATACATAAGAAGGGAGATAAAATGTCATATAGCAATTATAGCGGAATCTCCTTATTATGTGTATGTTATAAAGTTTTGACTAATATTCTCCACAGACGGCTGGTCCCTTATGCATGGGAAAGTTTAGGAGAGTATCAGCGTGGTTTTAGGAAAGGACGGTGAACTAATGATAATTTATGTTAAGATGTATAATTGAAAAAAAATTATGAATATATTCTAGATTTGTACTTATTATTTATTGATTTTATGCAGGCCTATAGCTCAACAAACAGAACATAATTACACGAAATTTTAAAGGGATTTGGGATCCCAAAGAAATTAGTGACCTTAAAATAATGACGAAGGATTCAAAAGGAAAAGTGAAAATCCAAGGTCAACCGACTGAAGCATTTGTCATAGAAAAAGGCTTGAGACAAGGTGACGCACTGCCGACAACACAGTTCAATATTGTACAGGAGAAAGTAATAAGGAATATAGAAACCAGTTCGAACAGAACAATTTTTAACAGAACGAGACAGTATATAGCATGTACAGATGATGTGTTTATAATGGACGATCGGTGAGAGGAGTGAAGCGGTAGTAATACCGTTTAAAGAAGTTACATTAAGAACTGGATTGGTGACACACGATAGCAAAACAAAATACATGTAAATAAACAGAAATATAACAAATTTAGAGCAATATCTGAGAATGGACGGACACGTATTTGAAGGGGTTCAGAATTTTATACACTTAAGTTCCTTGATAAATAAAAAAAATTAATAAGCTATTAAATAAAATCAAGGATTGCTGCAGGTAACAAGTTTTACAGTGTAAGAAAAATATTTAGGTCTAGAGCCATGGGTACAGCAGTTAAAAAGATATACAAAACGAAGTTGAAACCAGCTACAATGTGTGGCAGTGAAACATGGGCTGTAGCTGAGATGGGTATGAACAGACTGGGTACATGGGACAGGAAAATGTTCAGAAGGCTGCATGGACTGGCGGTAGCGCAAGGAATATGGAGAATAAGAAATGATTAGGAATTGAGGGAGCTATATAAAGATCTAGACATAGCAGCATGTATTAGAAAGAAGAGATTGGAATGGGTTGTACATGTAGTAAGAATGGTTTAGAAAAAGACAGGTAAGAAAATATTTGTGACTAAACCGGAGAGAAGTGGAAGAAGGGAAAGACCTAGACTGAGATGACTGGAAGATGTGGAGAACGATCTACGGGAGACGAAGGTTAAGAGATGAAGACAAAACGTAGTCGATAGGAAAGAATGGGTGTCGGTAAATCAGGAGACCAAGGCTCTCAGAGGGCCGTAAAGCAAGTAAGTAAATAATTAAGTAAGTAAGTGAGTAAGTAAGTAAGTAAGTAATGCATCACTACTTCCAGAAATTTATTTCTTGTTTATTTCAGTAAGCCTTCGTTAGCTCACGCTGCACAATGTAAACTGCTAGGATAATTAATGAACTGGCAAGGATGTGCACAAGGAGTGAGGTCATCCACAGAAACCTCAGGCGCGACCGCCCGTTTCCGGGCCGACAATCATTTTTGAGAGCGCGTGCCCAAATTGCCAACTCTCCAGTACTTATGGAAATTCAGAGCAGTAAAATAAGGTATCTCTAAATTAGGTCGTCGTTATTAACTCTTGATTATTGAATTATAATTGCTAATATATCATAATAACTATATTACACATTACAAGCACACTCGAGGAATTCGATATGGAGTGAAAGAAAAAAAGCAACTGAGAATGTTACTTTAGACTAACCCAATATATTGAATAATTATTATACATTATTATTGTTACGTACAATAAAACTATCACATAGATATGAAGAGAACAAAAATACCTGAAAACATTCTTAGGAAGTCCTTTTTTCTTTCTTTCTTTCTTTCTGAGACACTTTGAGAAGTCTAAAGTTATTTGTATACTTCATAATTCAAAAGAGCCGAAATTAAATATTTTGTGACAATAACAGGGGGTCAATAACGATTTGGCAAGAAATTAGGAAAACTGTTAATTTGTCTCTTACTATTACACACTTTGTTTCACTGGTAAAAAAATATTACACAGATTAAAACAAAGCAGACATTTTACGAAGCTGTTAAAAAAAATTAACAGTAAATCTACACACATTTTTAACTTGGACCGTTTACAAATAACATTAATTATACAAAATTTTATTAATACTTTTTGTGGGCCGGGATAGCGTAGTCAGTATAGCGACTCGCTACGGGCTGGACGGTCCGGGAATCGAATCCCAGTGTAGGCGAGATTTTCCGCACCCCTCTAGACCGGCTCTGAGCCCCACCCAGCCTCCTATACGATTGGTACCGAGTCTCTTTCCCGGGGGTAAAGCGGCCGGGGCGTGGCGTTGACCACCCACCCCAATCTAGCGCCGAGGATGAAGAAAGAGTAGAGCCTACCTCTACTCCCCCTCTGGGCCTTCATGGCCTGTTCTAGTGTGAACTAAAGTTCACACTAGTTTACTTTACTTTAATAATAATAATTGTGACAGCACAAAACGTCACTGTGCCCAAAATAAAGCAAAAATTATCCGCCTTGTTGCACGCTCTAACACAAATTTTACAGTCAATGAGAATTGTGCTGCTACACCAAGGAAGGTATTTTATATCACATGTGAGTAGATTGTTTTGAGAGACACAAATGCAACTTTACCTTCGTCATTGCGACTACCATCAACTACATTTTACAGAGCTCATCACTGAAAACAATGACTCACATGCATACTACGAGGTACATAAAAACACTGATAATACTATCATTGTTACACGTTTCATAAAATAAAAAGTTTCAGAATGGAAAAACAAATTTCCACAACTTCATTTTCTGCAACTTTCCGTGCCGATCCGACTAACCGAACTCTTTAAAAAAAAGGTCTCCAGTTCATCTCTTAAATCTACGAACTTTTGCCTCAAAATTGAGCTCCTTTGTAAATCAACAATCTACAAATAAATCAAATTGAACCATTTCCAAATTGAATTTTTCTTCTGTTCCATTTTCTACAATGTTTACAAATTTTGCAGTTTCCTCAAATGAACTAAACGAATTATATATTGACGACAGCTGCCTGGCAGTTTAAAAGACGATGCTACAAAACTACGTTTGAAGGCTGTGAATGTCTGGTGAGTCATGTGTTTTTTTTTTGTGGGTTGGCAAATAATTAAAATGTTATTGTCGACATCAAGTTCAACAATTTTCTACGTAATTACAATGACTTTTATGCTGACAAACGTAACATCAGTTCTTTCATCAAACGTGGAAGTCACTGAACTGCATATCAAACTTCTTAAAAAATATCAATCCACAATTCAAAGCATGACGTAACTTTTTACATGAAGATTATTTAATTGTCAAAAACAAAGGAATTTCATATAAACATTCAACAAATTTATGAAGAACAGAACCATGGCTATGCCAAAAAAAAAACAGTGCAAAGTAATCTTGTGTATTCTGAATTCACCGAGTTCAGTACAATCTAAACACTTTTGTTCTTGAAGGAGGTATGGAAATAAATGTTTATATTTTCCTTACCGCATTCCGATTTAAGAAAGTGTAAACGTGAAACAAGAAAGCCTCTTAGAATCCAGGAAATAAGGCAGTCCAATTAATCACAATGTATATATCTTTACTTTTCTGAAGTCGACGCTTGTTATCATCTTCCACCTATCAGCAACATTCTAAGTTAATTCACGAACAAGGGAAAATAAAATGTGATCAGCACATTCCAGCAGCAACCCTTCACTTATAACATTACCCGAATACTGATTTTTTACTGGCTGATTTTTGCGAATTCCGTTGTACCTGGAAGAGGGTTGACTAAAATAAACGATGCTTATGTGGTCCTAGTTTGGCCAGTTTTGTCGGCGGAATATTTGTACAGACTGTAAGCCGACCAGCACTCCACCGATAAAATTTCAGTCAATAGTTCGCACAGTTGCGGTCTGTACGAAAAATTATTCAATCGCATCAACATTTGGTAGAAATAACAGTCCTATACAATCACTACGCCTTCGCATATATTCGTAATTATATATATATATATATATATATATATACATACACACAAACATATGTAAACACACACACACTTTATCTATCTATCTTTGCAATATGGCATGGTTGGTCGAATGAAATAATTGTGAAAGCAATTAATACCGTATTCCAAGAAAATCTCGCGTAACACTTATGACGTGCGTGGCACAGATTCGTCAGCTACTATATACCAGATCGTAACATTTCTTGATAATTGCAGTTTCTGGAAGAAGAAGAAAGAGGACATTGAGTGAAGAGATGAATCAAATTCTAAATCAATAGAAATAGGAGAAATTGGCGAGGAGTCGGATATAACTTAAAAGGTGATCAGAAATAGATATTCTGAAAAAAAAAACACACGTATGTATTACATACGTCTGTAAACAACGATGATAAGGAACGGAAAGGTGCACATTAAGAGTTTAAATTGACGGGTAACGTGGTAAAGAATAGGAAAGATAAAAAAGAAACAAAATGGAGGGATATAATGTGACAAGTTTAACTAAATGAAATGAAACGAACAAGACAGGCAAGTCAAAAAACTGAAGTGCTTTCGTGCAACTGTTGTTGCTGTGCAAAGGCAATAAGTATTTCATATTCTGAGTGTGTCTGTAGCCTTAGTTATTCAGCACTAAGAGTGCATGCGCCGTATTATATTGTCATTCGTGGCCTGTCTGGCTATGTCATATTTTTCCGCATGATTTCATAAAAGTCACGATGTTCTAAAAACCGTTTTTAAACACAGAATATGTGTTATGATTTTCTCTACAATTTTGTCCGAAAATGTTCTGATTCTAAGATGAAATCAGCGAGATATTATTATAAATGTATATTGGTCTCGTACTCGTTATGCTAGTCGAGTTTTGATAAAACTTGAATTTTCCCGACAGATGTTCAAGAAACGCTCAAAGTTCATGAAAATACGCCCAGCGGGAGCCGACTTTTCATCGCGGAAGGACGCACACACAGACACGACAAAAGAGTCGCTTTTCGCAATTTTGCGAACGCGCAAAAAATTGGAAAGGCAGAAATGGAAGATCTAACATGTTAAGGCAACAGCACGAAAAAAACGGGTTAGTCTGTGTGCACAGGAGGTATTACGTGTAACATCTGCTTTGACATTGAAAGACTCTGCAGTTCAGCGCACTGTGTATGTATGTGTTCGTATGATTCTTACAATACACACACAATTTCTCCTCTTATCAGCATTAACCGCCTGGTCTTTGTGATGTGCACGCAGTGTTTCTCTGTGAGGTAAGAACTGAATATTTATGGCAGCTACCTATTTCTGAAGTATTCCAAATTCTGCCTTCAGAAAGGTTAAACACAAAGCCAAAATATAAAGATGACAGATTGAGTATAAGAAAAAGGAAAAAGTGCGAAGAGTAAAACAGGCGTGGCTCCCTTGTTGTTTACGCGAGTTTCAAATTCGCGCGGCAATAATTTCTGTTTCTGCCGCCAGTTCAAGCAATAAAATTTTATGGCAGCACGACGCAAGAAACAGCAACAATCAGAACTGATATACTACCTGAAGTGAAAACATGACCTACCGAAAATTTATATTGAGATAATCCAACCGCACTAGTCATTGTTTTACTGGATAGAAACCGACAAGTCAAGGTTTGAATCTCTAAAGGGGTAAAAGAGTTTCCTCTTTTCCAAAATGCTTACCTATTATGGGGCCCACTAAACGTCACATTCAATTAATAAATGGGACTTTTCCCCCAAGAATACAGTTATGTATTCACTTCAAACCATATTTTCATGGCCAGGTGCTTAATTAAGCACAGGAAAAAGTTTAAAACAGAAGTATCGTAACAAGTTTCGTCTAGCTTCCCTACCTTAATTGGATAGCCAAATACTTCTGACTTGTCCCTAATGCTCTACTTCCTTCTCTCTTTGTCTCAGGCTTACAGATCCATTACTTCAACTTCGGTAGTCACATCACGAATCTATGAGAAATATCGATTCTCACAGCGGTAAATATGTTCAGGGTTGTGATACCGTGCACTCTGGTAAAAAGGAACAAATATCTGAAAGAATGTGCTGCCTCCATGTTTACGGTAGAAGGCCACAGAATACGACACAGGCTGCTGGTTCCTCCAAATGTTGGTACCCATTCTCCAGACCATAAAGTGTCACATTTCTGAATACATTAATCTTAAATTCGTGAATATTTTGTAGTGATTATGTAGTGATTAGTGAACAGTACTAGGAGAAAGGATGTGGATGAAAGTGGCCATAGGCGTATTTTGATGTTCTGATCCAGCACTTGCGTGGAAGGAGTAACAGTAGCCAGAAACCTTCAGTCAAAATATCAGGTCTCCAGGCGGAAATTTGAACCTGAAGCCTCCAGTTTACAAATCGCCAGACGTAGCAACTTAACCGCGTCGTACTCTGTGTCTCTACGACATTTGGTTTTTTTTTTAATTAGAGTGCCAATAATAAGAATATCTAAGTAGTGACATGCCATTGGACACTTCTGTCCAGCTAGTCGTACTTTGAACACCCCTGCCTCGGCTAAAGATCTATGCCAGAACTAGAATAGAGAAGCCAACACCACAGACTCCATTCCCGCCCACCACTGCTGAAACCGTCTAGCGTTAAGTTGCGTGTTTTCCCATGCGCTTCCTTTCCGATTCCTTTCACTGCCCATCTACTGGTGGGTGTGGATTAGACCTTTCCGTTTTGGATAATTGAAGTGCCACCAAAGAGGAGAGTTTCATTAGACATCTTGGTCTGCACCCTCCTGCGCAGGGTACAACTTCATCTCCAAAACCAAAACCACATTAATTGCAATCAGGTAAGTTCATTAATCAATTAGTCTCGAGAACCACAAGCAGGGAACAGGGAGGTCTCAGTTCCCAGGCAAGATTTCTTGCTTCTCGTTAAATATAATGACCCGCTTTTATTGGTCCCTATGAACAGGTTGCGGTAAGTCACATACTGCATTCTGCTCAAGAGTAACGTAACTATTCAGGGGTGTCGACTCTCTGGCTGACTCCACGAAGTACAGTAGTTCACCACGAGCCAATAGCGCCTCACACAGCCAAGAAATTCCCTGCATTCAGTGAAACCCATTGGTTCAGTACCGTGTTCATAAGAGCCCTTAAGGGCAGTCACTTCAAGGACGTGCATTATAATTTCGAAAAATTTTCGGGTTTGTTTTACCCTTCATCTTCAGTATACTTAAAGATTGAGTTTCTATCTCAAAGCGAATACACTCCGTCTCAATTATAACGACTAAACGGCTGATGCTGTTTCAGGAAATTATTTACTGTGCGGATCATACGGCCAATCCCAGTCGCCGCGTGGTCTAAAGGCGTGGAACTGCGGCCGCTCGCTTGCTGGGACTGCGGGTTCGAATACGGCTCGGGACATGGATATCTGTCTCTTGTAAATGTTAAGTGTTTTCAGGTAGAGGTCTCTGCGACGGTCCGAACCTTCGTCCAGAGTAGTCCTACTGTGTGTGTGTGTGTGTGTCAGCGAGTGTTACCAAGCGCAAAAATAACCCTCTACACCTGCATTCGATAGGTAGAAAAGATCAGACTAAGACAGAAAAAAAGAATTTCACGAAACATATAAATACAATGTGTGGGAAAAGTGACGAATTTCTAAATGTTAAAGGCAGATGGTATGATACGGTATCTAGTGCCGCAAAGCGTTGAACTTTTCCTGCTATCGCGTAACTTCATACCGTCTCATCGTGTGCACCTTCCACTTTGCTGAACCTGGGTGACAAGGGAGATAGAAGACACGTCTTTCATAAGTAAAGAATCGATCACCTCCACATCCGCTAGGAGATTTTATTTCTTCCATGAAAGCCGATCGACACTTGTTACAATTCCTGGAATTCAAACCGGAACTGTCAGCAAACTCATCCAATTGCTTCTCGAATCTCGACACGCATTCTAAAGAAATCGTAAGGCATTTCTCACCGAATTCTGCGGTATCAAGTTAGCGCCCGTGCTTCGTATTAACTATACATTAAGCACAATGATGACTATATACAGTATCAACTCTGACAAGAAACAATTCTGCATCCTGCCCATACAGCGCATTTCGTATGACTCGCAGAATCAGTGCCCATTATTTCCCTAACAGCATTAACCGGCTGGCCCCTCTTAGTGTTCAGTGTGAGGCAAAAACCTAACTTTTGAGTAGAAGAAAGAGAGGGCAGTGGTTGGTACTTCGACAAGAGATACATTTAATCTTCAGTGAGTTACCTCAGTTTCACCTATGAAATTTAATTTGTTTTGATTTTAACAGCCCCGCAATTCAGAGCCACCGTCTTTTTGGATACTTGATGACGCAACGATCTGCGCCATAAGAATTCCTAAGTCGATTGGTGTTTAATGAATGGTGATTCTGGGATTTGTGGGATGGTCAGCCGCAAGTTGCGACCAGCTGAACTAGTAATAAAGCTGAGCACCACTAAGGCGAAGTTCAGGTCTGGGTACAGAATTGGCGCTTCCAGCGGTGGTTTCGTCAATGCCGGTAACAAGAATGAAATGTTCCAGTTGATACTGAGGTACTGTTCACTACACCAGCTTGGCCACTTGGGCAAATCCATTCATACCCACTACAAGTAATTTCAGTACTTCTATGCTGAGCCTCTCAGCGAAGCATTCAGACTGAGTGCTATAAACGACAACACAATTAGAATTAATGTTACAGCGATAAGTCTTGGATTCGAACTGGTATTTGCCTTGCCACAATCTATTCCTTAGTTTATGACACGTCGTTTCGTAAGCTTTACAGGTTATGAGGAAAACGTCGGAAGTTTAGACAGCAGAGTGAATTTATACAAGCTGAACAGCTGGTCTTCGATGCCACACAGGTGACATCACCTAGTTTATATTCCTCATAAAATTAGAGGCTTATTTTTCGCAATTGAGGTGATAAAAATTAACTGAGTATCACTGAAATATCGGGTTCTATTGCAGGCGTTCTTGGACCTCTATCACATATTACATATACCCAACAAAATTTGACCTGTTTCATATTCTATTCTTTAATATTGCGTTCTCAACACAGGGACCGGTGCCGGACTCTGGTGAACATCGCGATGAACTTTAAACTTCAAACATGGTAGTAAATATTTGGAACAGCTGAGCGACTATGAAGGTCTCATGAACGATTTTGTTCCATATTGTCATTTAATTATCAACTTTTGTCCTGCTCCTTCTCTCCGCATGGCCAGCCCATGACATTTTTGAAGTGTAAATATAATGTATCTGCAATTATCGCCTGAGCCCCAACATTTTCGCTTGTTCTCCTCCACTGTTCCACTGCAAGTTTATGGTATAAACTTTTGCATGTGTGAAGAACATGTCCCGGGCTAATATTGTTTTAAAATGTGAAACTAATCAAAATGGGTTTAAAATCCAGTTCATACCTCAAAGAAACAAAGAGTGCATCTCCACTACACAAAGGTCAATCGGATATTGTTGTGTACGGGAATCATCCCTCTTAGTGTGAGAATCACAAGAGATGCTCTGTAGGGGGAAACAAGAAGGAAAGTTTGTTGCTATGTACAAATGTAAGGAGCAAAGCCACAGTGGATGCGCAATGAGCTACGGGATAAAGTACGTGGTAGGGGAGAAGAAAGTAACTTTTCAGATCTGTAACGCAGATTACTCTGTGCCAAAATTGCATGTTTAGCTTTCGTTTTGTTTCCACACGACAGACATTTCGCAGCGCAGACACTATGCCGTCTCTTCATAAGGACCAGGATAAACAAAATGACCACAAGTAATTGGTTGCCAGGTGACTCATTTCTGTCATGCACAGCAATAATCCACTTTCCGAGAACCTTTATGAGTTTCTTTCTGGGACGAAGTGGGGGAAACGGTTATCAGAATTAAATTAAAAATGAACAAAAGAATGTACGCAAGTAAAGATGAAAGAACCGAATAAAGAGGGGTAGTAGCCAGAGAGTAAGAGCTGACGAAACATATATAAAGGTGGAATAAAGGAGGCAAGATTAAAAGAATTTGAGAATTAAAGAAAGTATTATATGAAGACAAAAAAAAAGGGGGAATGGAGGAAAAACGATAAATGAAAGTAACAAACAAATACTAATAAGGGAGCAAAGAAGGGAGAAAAAGCCAGCAAAAGGGTAATTAAACCTACTATATGACGCCCTGTAGTTCCCCTTGCATTGCGCGCGAAGCACTCCTACAAATCAATATGAAGATGCATCGTACAGTGAGACGCATCTTTGGCTGCGTCGCTTTCCAGAAGAATCTGGCAAGTTTTAAGCAATAAAATATACACCAGAGAAGGCAGGAGAATGTGTTTCTTTAGTAATCTCTTTATGGGTGTAAGCTCGTGCTTGGGACTTTGCCAGCTGGAACAGAATTTTGGATCTCGTCACCAAACAGTATTTGCATAATCCAAACTCTCATTTTCTCTATCATCAACACAACACTGTGATGCGGCAGTGTATGTGTGTTACCTCTTAAAGCGAACTACAGGTTCAACATTGAACGTTTCAATTACAATGTTTGCCTTATGTACCGCCTTCTTCCTCTGAACGAAAGACGATTATATCTACGTGAAATGTGTGATTATCACCACAGTTACTATAAATATTGCGTTATTCTGCGACGTGACTTCGCGAACACTGGTCAAAGATGGAAACAGCGAGGTACCCCGAAATGCTGGTGGCCACTATAAAGGTACAGCGCGGAACATTCCAGAAAACCGCCACGTTGAAACAGTGTATGTTTTCAAGGAGAGTTTTAACCTACTGGTCTCTGTAATGGATATTCAGTAAGTTTATATCATAAGGTTAACACAACATGGGCCTATATTCTCAATGAGTTTGAAAACAGGTACATGCTTCGGCTAAAGTAAATAGCCATTATAAGGCTGTACACAAGAAATAAAAAGTTAAATTACAAGTGCAATTTATTGGCTTGAGATATGTGAATTCGAAATGTCACGATTCTAATGTGAATGTAAAAAATTTAAAAAAAAAATAAATACAATACACAAAAATACACAAGGCTGTTGGGTATGGCTGCGTATCGTACATTAAACTCATAGAGGCCAAGGCAAACAACATGAGTTTGTTGGCAGTTCAGTTGGAATCGTGTAGGCATTGTGTTCAGAATCCTGCATGTAATTTCCGCATAATAAGTAACATCTGCAACCACAGGAAATAAATATGATATATAAAACACAAGCCGGGTTCAAATAAAATAGGGTAAAAATAAATCTGGGATATAGAATTGTGCAGTTTAATAACATACACTTACGTAGGATATTCAGGTAAAGTTAGTCTAAATTTAACAGAGAATGGTGTGGACACTTAATGTCTGATTGGATATTTGAATCTGTAAATGAGAAATTGGATGGTGGTTATATTGAATTAAAAAAAAAAAAGTACGATAAAGTATTTAAAGATGGAAAAAGCAAAAAAAAAATTATGTGAATTACTCGGGTACGTTGAGTTCTTCCGATTGCCACTTAACGTAACAGCAACTAATTTAAAATTACTGTAACTTATTAATATATAGGTTGAGTAGGCCTATATGTTGGTTGTTTCTGATATTCAGTATGATTTCTGTGAGGAAAAACTTGGTTTTTAAATATTGCTCCCATAGATCTAATGTTGCAGAAAGCGAAAGTTACAGCATGAAGATTCTGGTTGACTTTGAAAAACAAAGCCAGAGAAAGAGCGAAGAGAGAAAGATAAGTACACAGAAAGAGAAGTAAAGAGAATAACGGAACGAACTTTTCTTGCGAGAAGAAACTAAACTGAAGGCACAGAGTGAATGTGAAGTTGTGTGAAAGAATCGCGACACTTCGACGAAGCTAAGGGAAAGAAAAGAAAAGCGTGCCTCTGTGGCGATGTCTCCTTCCATTGTTTCATAGCTTCAGGCGATATTCAACTGTTTTGTCCTGTTTCTGGCCCAGCAAAGCCAATACTTTTCGGTGTGAACAATTGAGTTTTATACAATAACGTCAATACAAGGCGACTTTTCTGATTAATTTTGGGAAAAAAAGTCATATCTTATAATTCCGAGTTTCAATAAATACGTCTGATGCTTGGAGGCATGTTGGTGGTTAGGAGCATTCCAGAGCTATAGCCTTGCCCTGGAGACAACTATCCTCTTGAAGTATTACGATGACTCGTCCTCAGACTCGACATTATGTTCGTCAGGACCGTCGGTATGTACCTAACGAGCTGCACGACATCACAAACCAGAAAACGGTGGCCTTCAGTAAATCTTGGTATCGACTTCATATATGACTCACAGCAACAAATGACAGTCACGAGCATTTCGTCCCACCATTCATTATTTAACTCAATCAATTACACGCGTAAAATTTGGAATATCAATACACACCTACATAACTTCCCTGTTCCCTATTTTCTGCCGCCGACCTAACAGATTACACCCAAATATATTACGAAGTTTATTCCGTACTCTTGTCAGCTGGCACAACAGTCTTTCTTCTTTCTTTCTTTTTCACTGACCTCTTCTACCTACTCATTGTAGATGTAGAGTGTTACTGTTGCACCTGATCACAATCAATTGACACATATACATTCAGTAGTACTCCACTGGAAGAGGCACATCGCAGAGCCCTCTACCTCACAATACAGAACATTCACAAGTGACAACCATCCACCGGCGAGATTCGAAGCCGCAATCCCGGCAAGCAAACGGCCGCAGACCCACGCTAGATCGCGCAGCCACCGGGATCGGTTGCAGGACAGTCTCAGCTCTGAAAGCAGTGTGAAGTTACTGCAACAGAGTTTTTGGATGTAATTCGGTTCATTTCCAGTTCCTTTTCATCACAATCGAGAGCCAAAATTTCTTAATACCAGTGCCATTCCTACCCTCAATTTCGCTGCTGTATAATGTGATATTAACAATTACAGCAACAATATCCTGGGGTAAGAACAGATACTTTTTCTTGTACATCCGTATCATTCCCATCATCAATATCATTCCACGAACGAGGAACCAAACATACATAAAAGGTTACACAAAAGAAAATGGATGAAACGACCACGAGTCTTCAACGTACTGAACGATGCTCCATGAACTACAGAAAAGACTTTTTGTCGAGTTTGGTGACGTAAGGTAGACACAGTATGTAGCTGTGACTCACGCCATCTCTCTAGAAAAAATAAACCTCCTGGATGTCGAATATGAAGACACACGGGTTACCATCAATTTCACTACCTCTACCCTGACTGAGGTTTTTCCATGCTTTTTCCCTAGTGGTAAGGCAAATGCTAGGGTATAACTCGCAAAGATAGAGCACGGCCCGCACTTTCTCAAATTAATTGTGTTGTTCTATGTATTGTTTTTGTGTAAACGTGTACAGCACTACTGCCACCGGGTGTCAACCCCAATTGCAGTTAACAAATACATCTATCTAAATTATGGCACAAAGATTCATTACAGGGGTATGAGCCAGCGTATTCCTCCAAAACGGTGATATATACCTACCAATATGCATGAAGTCGAATATCATAAGATCGAGGTATTCATAGTTCCATCGTCGAGAACATAAAAGATCAGATTTAACGTTATTCCCTATTTGGTCGTGAATCTCATAAGTGTAATATTGTTTTGTGCTGCAACCTCAACACATTTCACAAATTCCATGCGTGTTACCTTCTCCGTCCATATCATTCTCCTTGATTTGATAACCCCAATAATACATGGCGATGGGTACAAATCATCGAATTCCTCAGTCAGTAATTTTCTCCATCCACCTACCTGTTACTTCTTCCCTCTTACATCCAAACATTTTGTCAACTCGCTGTTCTCCAAAACCCTCAGTCTGCATTATATCCTCTCTTGAATCCAGATATTCAGTTCATCTTTATTTTAAACTGAAACATGGCGTGTATAATTTCTGCAAATCTAGGAAATGATCATTGTAAAGCAAATGTTTATAAAGCAGAAAATGTCTTTGTCGAAGGCCTCTCCTTGAGCAAGCATCCTTTCTACGAACTCGGAACTTTCAAATTAAAAAAAGTCGGCGTCCTTTGTGAGATGTTGACTTTAATGTGGAATGCGAGGACAGACGCCCAGATTATGAATTCTCAGATCCATGCAGAGACAATGCGTCGCATAGCAAAGTAAATTTCTTGAAACAAAGACAAGAGACTCATTTCCTTGACCTCAACTCCTGCTCAACATTTCAACTTACCCAGCTTATACAGTACTACTTCCTACGAAGATTTAAGGCATGTGAAATCTGAGGTGCTCATGACACGGGCTATGACTTATACTGTCTTCTGGAATGAGATGCCGTGTAGTCTGGTAGCAAGTTACCAAGGTTTCGGTAGGAAGTCTTGGCCCCAGGTCACAGATTCCTCTGCCGCCATGCAAACCATTGTACACTCCACAACATTAAACAATTGTCCATTGTGTATCTCAGTCAGACAAGTTCGTTAATTCTGGCCAGTGAAGACCAGAGTTCCCACGTTATTATATCATACAGGCCTACGTCCTACGTCTTGCATCAAGACTTTTGTTACAACAGATTTTCTTTTCTCGTAACGAAATTACAACCGCGTTTTCCATAAGTGTAAATTATCCTGCTAAAACTTGCAAAACGCCTCCCCTCAGGCCATTCACCGTGTTTTATCGTGCATGCAGACCTGTAGATAAGCTTCCTGCACAACATCTCCCCCCCCCCCACGAAACAGTTCCAAAACCCCAAGATGAGACTACTGCCTTGGGTAAGCCACTGAATTGTATCGGAGACCTCTCCCCTATAGCTTAGCTTATTGTGAGGATATGTCTACTCTTCTGACTCCGTGCGGTCAACGATACACTTTGTCAACTAGGTCCAGGTATGGCTGTCGGTAAGCAATTCACTGATTCAGGAAATAATTAAACTCCTGAAATGATTTTTTCCTCGTAGATTTTAAATAAAATGAATGCAGTGTTCAGTGGAAAATATGACAACAGGTAACATATTATATAAGAAGTTAACCGACAGATGTTGCTTGCTGCTTCTCGGTCTTCTATCTCCCCCCCCCCCACCCCAGTTTGATGCATTAAAATGGGTTCTCAAACAGTGAATCCGCTAGACGTCGATTAGGACTTCAAGGATGCGGCAGCTGATGCCTGCACACCCTGAAGTAATGTAAGTACGTACACACAAAACATTCCCCTATCAGCAGCTACAGTCCCATCGCAACCCCACGGCAACGTGCAAAGAATTATTTCAGTCGCTCTGCTTATACTTGACAGGACTGTTCTGTGTCGCCCTCTATTAATTAAAGTGAAAGATACTGTTATTCACAGAATACTTGTGCTATTATGTAGCTGTCTAAGGCAGGATACCAAAATTTATCCGCAGTCAAGGACGTGCAACGGCGTACAATGTGTGTAGGTCATGTCAGAAAACGCCGAAAGCAAGCTTAACGCGCAAATGCCTGCCATGATATTGCTATCTGACATTGACAGCAGCTCATCAACTCAAAGTCTCTGCTTTTATGGAACACAAAGATTCATTACAGTAATCACACAAGTCCGAATTCTGTCAATATTTTCGCATGTTTATTTTAATGACAAGAACTGGAGGAACTGAACATCAGTATGAATAAACAGTATCTCATACTGCAATAAAAAAGTGTTGGCAAAGTAGGTGGTAATTCTTTCAGGGGCAGTTTCACGCACTGATTATTTTCTGCGTCGTAGGATCCGGGGTAATCATATCTACAGATCGTGACGTCATCAGCAGCTTCCTGTGCCATCTTTACACAATGCATACGATTTAGCGTCACGGCAAGACAGTAAATCAGAACTGACACAGATACGTTCAGGACCACTTATTGAATAGGCACAAAATTTAAGTGCAACTTGTAGGCTCCAACGCCCTTTTCAGAAGTAACTTTCGAGAAGAAGAAAGTGTCGACAAGTTGTCCTGAAATATAAACTATATTATTACCAACACGATCGAAAGCATAATATAAATAGTTGTTTATGATCTGAAGCCTCGAAAATTTAGACTCACGCTATTTTGTTCATATTAATTTTTTTAACTATCGTGGATTTTGAAATGAGGAATAGGTTTATATCGCTCACAACCCAAACAAATTTCCCATCTGGAGTTTGACTGAGCTCCAAAATATAATTACATCTTACAATAATGACATCTAGCGGGCTATGTTTCAACTAACAAGTGTGCCGGTATTGTCGGATGCAGTTGTTACATTTTTTTTAGCTCCATCGTAGTATTAACTCCAAATGGTCAATTTTGGGTTGTGCCACTTTTGCATTAGGTGAGCGATGCGATTATCAGATACAACAAATACGCAGTTGTTACTAATTAATATTCAATATTAATATCAATATTACCGTTGAGTTTAGAAAACTGGTCTTTTACGAAGACAGCTGAAGAAAAAGTTACAGATGTAACTCTTCAGTGGGAACTTCACCTCGCAGTGGTTAGTTTCCTAGCATGCAATCCATTTGTAACACCCTGCATATTTTTATCATATCGGTTGCGGATGGAGTAATTCGTAATGTTTGAAGTGTAGGACGGGGTCACACTTCTGGAATTGCCTCAGCTACTCGGGCGCGGATAAGATTCAAAATCTTATCTCTGTTTTTCTTTATCAACAATGAATACATCTCTTACAGGCAGCTGCTGCATCTCTGTCAGGCGGTACCGCATGAAACACGAGAGCTTTCAGCACGGACTAGACTATGGCTTGGCCAACCAAGGATTTGGGAGAAGGATTTCCGGCGGTGGCAGCAGATTTTTCACTTCTCCAAAGCGTCCAGAACGGATCGTGGGAACCACCCACCTTCCTAATTAAGAGGTGCCGGGGCCCCTTTCCTAGACGTCAGGCACCCGGGCTGTCAAGCTCACCAGTCATTTCTATTAGGCGCCGAGTTCCAGAACGCATGGAGCTACACCTCTGCTCTACCATATGCTTTCATGGCACGGTGCTTAATTAAGGGCAGGGGTAACTTACCTTGCCACTGCTGCTGTCACGTGGACTGTTGGTTTTACCCACATAATTTGGTCGAAATGTTAAAATTCTGATTACAGTCTGACTCAGTCAGACATGGAAAATGCATCTAATTGCTACAAAACCATACGCTGGGACACAAATGAAATCCATGTAAAGTGACATCTCAAAGTGTCCTGTAGAATTATTAGACCATCTGCCCTGTTCACTGCGACCATAAAGATTAAGGATGGGCTTTACTCTCGTTTTCTACCCTGACAATGAAGAAGCATGCTCATGCGAAATGTTGGTACGTCTTTACTCGCATCAAACTACAACGCGTCTCATTCCATAAAGAAGGAGCTTGCAAGGTACCTTGCTTTAAATATTCTTAAATCCTAGCAAAGGTTTACAGAACATGTGCCAACACAGGCGTATATCAAAGACATATATTTACCGCACATCTGCTATTACCTTGTGAAGTCGTATATTGCGTTAACATTCGTCAAAGTAAAAAACGTATTAAGAAGATCTTCGTTCTTCTGGGATGTTACACAGCGTAGATTGATAGTTAATAACAGACGTTGCGGGGCAACATATCGGTCCCATCTTCAAGGGCCAGGCAGTCCAAGAAGGCTGTTTAACCCTTGAAGATGGGACGGATAGGTTGTACTGAATCGTCGGCACCTAACTAACATTCCACGTTGCGTAACATCCCAGAAGAGCGAACCTCTCATTTATACAACGGCGAAAGCCTAAAATCGCTCACAGTAAGCAGTAAAGCAATGGTAAAAAAAATTAAGTGAAAGTAAAGAAGTAAATTACGCGCTCAGTTAAGCCGGATATAAAATTCCACGTATTCTTAATCTTGGGAGTACACGAAGGTGAGTGTTTAGCTCCACGTCTCGGCCCTTTTATCCCCAAGGAAATGGGCCTTGGTATCGGTTAGACAGGGGGGCTGGGACGGTCCCAGAGTTGGTTTCGATGCCTGCCCCTACCAGAAATCTCAACCCGATTTCTCGGTCATCCGGCCCTATGTCTAGCCGAACATCATATATTTTGGCATGGAACAATTTGTGTCCTGGTTAGAGACATGGAAACACACTACCCAGACGGAAGGAAAGAGGTTGAGAATTCCTCGTATCTCTGACATGAAGTTAACAAGCTTGGGGGATAAAGCAGTTAAAACTTTCCTCTGTGACTCCACCACCAGCTTAAATTAACGAGTTTTTAGATTGTCAAGTGTCCGTTGGGGTAGCGGTGAGTAGGGACTATCCCTATTTGCTTGCTAATGTCCTACACTTTCCATTACTGACCCTCTCCACTGGTTTACTTCGCCGGTAACCCTGTTCACGGACACGCAAATCGGCTAATGAGAGGTTCAAAACGTAATCCGGCCAGAGGTCAGTAAGAAAGACATGACTCGCCTACAAAGTTGCGTAAGCTTTCAAAGGTTGACAGTCACAACACTGGCTCTTCAAAAATGCTATTTCATGTTCATAAGAACATAACGGGTGTTTACAAAAAGGTATAAACTCCATTTCTCTCCTCGAAAATGTTGTTACCTATTTTTTTCCTGGATATGGAAAAAGAAGGCTATTACGGTTTCCCGAATTTACAAAACCAGATTTCAGGCTGAATGTAAGAGAAATGATGATCTATTACCTGCACGCTGTTTTAATGTATCATGTTACTATGCATACTGCATAAAAATAAATATTCTCCTAGTACATGTTTACACCTGTACGGTAATATTTATGTAACTGTAAAACGTAATGAGGTTTTTGGTTGATTAATTTGCTTACTTGACACTACTGGTGATGAGGTGTGTGTACTGGATTATGTAGTTTGTTTGGCGCGTGTTTTCCTAGGTTTCTGTTTTATTTAATTTTGTGTGATTATTGTTTCAAAAATCGGAATTTTGGTGATGTGGTTGTCCTTTACGTGATGGGGTTTGTTTACTGCAGTCGTACATGTGGAATTACTATATGAAAATCATATGTTTTCTTTCGTTTGTGTTGATCAGTACGCAATTAGCGTTTTGTGTTGCGCCGTGTGTATGGTTTGTATACAACATGTGTTTGTTGTAGTCACAAGTGGCGCTGTTGTTCTCTCTATGGAATCTGTGTTCTTTAAATGTCGGTGGAAACATTCCTGTTTTCCGACGTACTATTTAGGGCGGTTATGGAATTTTAATTTATATATGCTCTAAGGGTGTTTTTTTTTTGTGCTGTTGTCTTTGGTTGTAGCAGCCTGCCTACTGCATTTTTGGTTTTGAATGATATATCTGTACCTGTGTTTCTGAAAATTCTGTGATAGTGTTGGTGCACCCGATCACACCGCTCCCAGACCTGGTCGCATTCGCGCCATCGATGTTACCGGCAGGGTCGCACCTTACACTCCTTTATTCCACACACGCTATAGCTCAGTATCGTGAATCTCTCCATAATGCAGGGATTATTTATGGAGGAAGGAAGGCTGCGACACGATGACGTGTTCGCCCCAAAAATACAAACCACTACAGAAGCGGAAGTCATATTTATTAATCGGATAGATGATGAAGCGACGTGCGGTATCCGGCACAAGCAGTCGAGCGAGTTAGCACTTAACGAGATAAATCCATGTCTCTCCTTTGCAAAAAACGAAACACCAAGTGTCTTCTTGCATCCCAGAACAGGCATCGTTCGACATGCTCCACAAAATTAAACCACCTTCAGAAGAACCAAAAACGAAAACGATGGGTTGCTGAAAGCCATCTAAATTGGATGTCATTTCGGACACAAAGAGGTATTCTGAATCATCCTGTTTGTTCCGTAATGTATCCTGCCCAGATCACTTCTCCGTCGACCACTGTACAACAGGAGACTAGTATAATGTTTTCCATCAGCATAGGTTTCCGTTAATCCGCCGCTGTCCTGCGGAGTTACGAACTCAGTCAGGCGAAGCGATGCCGTGTCGTTGGCTCTGATCGATGTTCCCACGCTAGTTACTAGAATTTTCCATATTTTAAACAAATCAAGATGACTAAACAGAGACGCAAGCTGTACATCGGCCCCAATCACACGTCTCCAACACGTAACCATATTAGTACGCCAAATCTCTAGTTAGCTTCCAATCTCAGGGGGCGGCTGTTCTTGGGATCGAACCAACTATAGGTAGTCTCAATTGTGTCTTTTCCCCAATGAAGACAATTTCTTTCCTTGTTTTCTTTCTTCCAGTTCTCAATTTTCTTATTCGCGTTGCTGGGAGTTGTAACACCATCCTACACTGTGTAGGGTGGTTTGGATGTTGACTATTTCATTTTCATCCCATCTGTATTTCTGTATCCCATTTCTATTACACAGCTCATTGTGTAGCACAAAGAGGTGCAAGAAATGAAGGTTACATCGAACGCTCATAGCTCGTATTTACTCAATGGCGTTCAAAAATGTCTCTTATCCCTCTCAAGGTTCCAGAGCTTGATAAGTGACTAATTCAAACAAACCTGTCATGTAAACACCAAGTGTAATACACTTAGTAGGACTGCTTGCTCAATACCGGCTTCAATCTGTATTGCAACAAACATCGAACCTGAAAAGCAATCTGCATTTATTGCGAATCCAAGGCTTCATCTCTTTGAATAGATGTTTGGGCTCTGTGCAATGACTAATGCTTTTTCTGAAAGCTGCGGACCGAAATGGATGTAAAAAAGAATTTCTTACATCGACCTAATAATATCAGTTGGCTTATATTCACGCAGGATATCATACTTGCCTGGACGAAGATGAGGAGGAGGATTAAGAACAAGAAAAAGAGAAAGAAGAAGAAGACTTTGTGTACTTGTTATAAATGGTTCTTATTCTCTGATGCTACAGCACGATTCACACAATGACACCCTCAATTACGTCCCTCCATTGGTTATTTAGCTACTGCTTTTGTCCTCCATCCTGCGGGGTCCAGGATTTGTATATCTTTTTCCATGCCACCTAACCATCTTATTGATGGTCCCCCTCTCTTACCTGTATTTCTGGCTTTGTCAATGTTAGATTCCTGCAAGTGTTCATGTCTTCTGACCATACAATGTGTCCTATTCACTTCAATGTTCAGGTTTCTGACAATTCTGGTATTACACCTGGATCCTGATATAACTGAAACCATTCCTAGTTATATACAATACGTCATACACCACTGTCATTAATTGGACCACATTTTCCTGTCAGAATATTTCTTTAGAATACTCTCAACCTATCAACACCACTATTCGCAAATGCCAGTTTTCACTTCCATGTAACACGAAGTCGAATTAAGGTTTTATACAGTTTACACTTACTTTATATATTAAGGAGATATGCTTGTTTAAACCATGATAACACTTACTTATTGTTATCAGTCCCTGGTGTATTTCCACTTGCAGGTTATTACTACTTGTAACTAGTATGCCAAGTTATTTAAACCTCTCATGCAAGTATCCATTCACAGTCAAATATTGTGTATTTGTATGGTTCTTTCTTGTTTTCTTCCATATGTCTGATCATACACTCCATTTATTGTTAAGTCCCATCCCGTTCAACATCTTTTCCAGGTTCAGAACTGCCTCTTCAAATACTCACTATGACCTGCCAGTCATATTAATGTCGTCAGTGCAGTTCATCACTTTTATTGACTTGTGTTATATCGTCTCTGTTCTTTCAATTCTCGATGACCGTTTCCAGTGCAATCTTCAATACTAAACACGCTAGGCGTCTCTTGTCTTAGTCGTCTTCCTGTGGTAAAAGGCCGGAGTTACTGTTTTGTATTTCCATTCTGTAATTTAATCTCTTTATGTAGCCTTGGGTTAGACTGATTAATTTCTTTGGAATTTCAAGCCCTTCCGATCCAAGAAATGTGTTATATACAGACTACGCGGTTGAACTCAGTATACAGGATAAGCTCGAGCGGTTTTTATCATCATCATCTTGCAATGTGCAGCAGTCAACATAAGACACAACATCCGAACATTCAGACACTGACAAGGAACTGTCACACATTCAAACCAACGTCGTTCAATGTCTGAATGCTCGGATGTTGTACCGTGCCTGATTGTTTCATGGCTAAATATGGTGGTGATGTTCTGAATCTGTATTCAGACAGCATTTCACAACTTCCTGAACCAGGCCCCCTATACAAAATACTGAGCAACCTTAACATCCAACCTTGTTCTGTCACCACTTCTGTGATTTTCTGAATGTGAGCTGAACAACTTAGTGACTTAGCAGTAGGCCAAAAGCGAGGCCATATTGCTTCTCATTAATTAACGAAGACCTGCATAACTCAGAATTCAGCTCGCCATACACAATTCCAGATATACCTCAACGTACACTAAAGTAACTGAACCTCACACAGAACAAATTCCATCCCCATTACAAACGCAGTTAACGCTTTTTAGGGAAATAATCGCTACGTGATATAATTTCAAACGAAACACATAAATATGCAGAATTTGTTGTAGTGGTATATACAGTTACCACTGCAGATAAATGGTTAAACAAGATCAACAGTTCGGACTTACAGAAGGAATCACATTCACAGGACTGTCCCCGACTAACTGAAGATTACAAAAAAAAAAAAAAGAATTTCATATTTCATTACAAACGTCTGCATCCTTTTCTTACACAAGCTAAAGAAAACCGCTAAAACTAATAACAGTACCCTAGGCAAGGTCCGTCCAATTAGGAGAGTAGCATCTTGAAGTGACAGCGGTATTATGTCTAGGGTACTCTGCCCCTAACAGGTATCACAGGCGGAATGTTCTCATTAGTTCATCATCCCCTGACGGAAGACGTCGTCCCCTGCTGATCTATTGTGATGACGCTGATGTGACATGACGCGGGACACTACTGTCACTGCTCAATCTCGGCTAACTGTATATCAAATAATCCCTCCCAATGGCCAATTATAAGCAGTACAATTCGCGTATCAATAAATGTAAATTGTACAGCCACACTGCTCAGTCACAGGTGTATACTATCAAAACATAAACACTGCACTGCATTTGAAATCTGTAGAAAGCAGCATAACGAGGAGCTTCATAATTTGTATTTCTTGCCAAACATAATCTGTATGATCAAATGAAGGAGGGTTAAATGGGAGAGGCAAGTGGCACGCATGGGATAAGACAGGATTGCATAAAATTTCTGTACAAAACAAAACCTGAAGGTGAGATCTATCTCTCGGTTCATCCAGGCGTACTTACACACGAGGATAATATTAAAATTATCTTAATTAGCAGAACTGGATATATGAAGTCGATTCGTCTGTCTGAGGACAGGAACCAGTAAATGAACATCAAGGTTCCACAAAATGTTGTAATTGTAGTGAGCAGTTCGGTAAATAAGAGCTTCTAGGTAGGGGCACTGTTGCATTAAGTTAGTTCCTGAGGTCCTCCTGTCAGCGGAAATGGACTACAAACAGAATGACACACTGATCTATCTCATGTTCTCAAATGATGCATTGAAATGTACAAAGCCCAAATTATGTGTCGAAACTAATGGGCTTGAAATGGTTCTACATACGCAACAGGAATGAGCAATTTCAACTGAAAGCTGCATTTGTGGCTTCAGTGAGATATATATTTGTGTAAAGTTAGGTATAAATACTTTTCAATTTCTTGTTAGGTTCAAGGTTCTGAACTAGCATAGAAGAGAGGTGGCCGTGGACAGGGTGAAATTATAAATTTGTAAGGTGGGCAATGCGACAAACAAGACAGAAACGACACGATAAATATTTTGGCGTCGGCACAAATATCAGTTTGTCTCACTCTGACCGAAGAAAGGATTTGTGGAGTGTTCTGATGTCGGTACAAGCACCGACTTGCCTCAGTCTGACCAAAGAAAGTACAAAGTATTATGTGGTGGGAACAAGCGCTGATTTACCCCACTTTGACCAAAGAAATGACAGATGGAGTCTTTTTATTTCGGTATAAACAGTGAGGTGTCTAATCCTGACAAAGAGAGTTTAGATGGATTATTTTGAGGTCCGTATAAACGCTGGATTGCCTAATCATGACCAAAAAAAGGCTAAATCGAGCATTTTGTGGTCGGTAAAAGCAATGGTTGCCTAATCCTGACCAACAAGACGCTACAAGTAGTACCTTGAGGCAAGCAGAATTAGAAGCACTGAACTGTCTAAAACGAATTTCGATTGCCTAAAGCTCGCCCCGCCCGGCGCGAAGTTAAAGCAGAACCAATCGCAACAGAAGTAAAGAGAAGAGAACAAGCCATGTTGGCTGTCAATTTTATCTGTTCCCCGACAGATGGTGCTTCTACGTTCATTAGCAGGGATAACGAGAAACTTGGAAAAGAAGGAACGAGTGGGTGGGACACTCGCAACTTGACAACAATGGCCGTGGGGCTAATGATTTCAAAACCACTGTGTTTGCAAATTTGTACAAGCTGCAACTTCATTTCGCGCGAGATGAGGAAAGCGGAAACTTCGCAGGCAGCCGGAGGACATGTTGGTTGTTCGCATGTCAACCAGAAGCAACGTGGCACGCTGAAGGACTTAAGGATAACAGCAGGATAAAACACTATTAAAGTAACACGCACATTCATTGGGTCAAATTTTTAAAATATTCGTCAGCAAGATGCCCGAACAATTTAAAACAATTGAACCATTTGATTGTTCCTTTATGGCTTATTTTACGACGATGTCACTATCTCAGACTACACAGATTCGACGGCAGATGATTGGTCAATGACGAATTCGAACGGGTGGGAAGCGGTAGTGGCTAGTAGTGGGCAATCGACATTTATCTGGAGAGACTGAACGTGAAAATATTAGGAAAGGAGAGCCCGTGTTGATGCCTACATTCAAACTGGGCATGGCCTGAATGGAATTCTACGGCGTTGCCGTTACATCCTTTTGAAATCAATAAACTTGGAGTGACCTCGAATTCGTTGACAAGGACATAAGGTCTGAACAGGCTAAGTGGCTTGATCCTTTACCCTTCAGTCAATACAGTGACTAAGCCATTCGCTGGACGGCCGACGAATCGTAATTTGCTTCCTGGCAAGGAAAAGGGGGGTTTTCTCTTTTCCAAAACGTCCAGATCGGCATCGGAAGCCACTCAGTCTCCTACAAGTGGTTTCCGGGACCTCCCTCACCGGAGATAAAGAGCCCGGGGCTAAGTAGGACCCTTTATCACCACAACTGTCGAAGTTAAAAGTGCTGTGTCTTAACCCCCATGTCGAATTAAAGCACAATTGCGTTTCATGCCGTCGGATTACTTCGCCCATATTTAGTAGAAAGGGGACAACAAAATATCAATTTTGCAGGAGAAGCAAGACATATATTAAACAAACTTTCTTCTGTATTGCAAATGAATTATCTCAGATACCAAAATTGAATTATCACCATCATTTTGACAGCGCACATCGTTCATTTAGTTCTCCTGTAAAATTGATGTTTTGTGGGTTGTCAGGGGCGACTCGGGCACTGCATCCCCCAACAGCAGTGTGCTTACCCTCATTCTGGAACCTCTGTATCAAGAAACATCCACGCTTCATTCGCCCGATCCGCGACGGTCACCTATGCGTTAAGACTGAATCCAACAGCACCGCTTAATTCACTCCAGATAAACTGACGTTTTGAATGGGGGGGAGGGGGCGAAGGTAGGTAAATATTAACCATTTCTACTCCGCAATAATGTATTTTATGGTGGTGGTTCCAAATAGCAGCACGAGCTTGGAGCATGAAACAATCGAAATTATGTTTCAGTCGGTACTGCATTTCTCGCCTTATCCAAAAAAAAAAAAAGTTCTTAAGTGGCCTTTACATAGCAGCACCGCTGAGTGCATGCATACTGTTACGTCATCAAGTTTAATAAATTCAGCTCTCTTTCCAGAACTGTTAAACTCACGGCTTGGGTATTCAATGCCCCTCCAGGGCTACAATATATTAATAATGGATTACAATGACATAAATGTGACCAAGTATAATGCTGATAACCGAACCTAGGAGAAGGTATGTGTTGACTACATACCTTCTCCTAGTTTCACACACACAACGGGGATGACACACTTCCTAGGCTGATAACCGAAACTTCTCCTCGTTGAAATGAGATACAAATGGGCGGGGTAAAATTTGCAGAATATCTTAAAAATAAATATGTTTTGTTAAAACACATCAATAATGCAACTCTGGCTATACGCTTACCGCAATAGTGCCATCAGGACTTTGTGACACGCAGCAAGGGCAGAACTTTTAAATAGGCACAAACATTTTAAATAACTAAAACTGCTTTTTTTGAAAGTGGTGTTTGAAACTCAGGGCAAGCTATTTAATCTCAGCGCAAACTAATCACAATTACTTTCCCCTCTATAATCCGCGCTTTTTTATTTCAACAAAGAGCGGAGTGTTGTGTACTGCAAGACCCCAAAACAAGAGAAAGTAACAACAAAACAGCGCAGCTCGCTTGAAGCAACAGTGTCGTATAATATCGGGGAAGTACAAAGTTCTAACTTAACTCAGAAACAATAGCGAACGGGCCTGCTCAGTCAGTCCGGGCTACAAGGCTGACGACCGGTGAATCGGAATGCAATGCAACACAGGGGCAAAGATTATTTTCTTGTCCATCACGTCCAACCCAGCTCTGGGACCCACCCAGTCTTTCATTGTATTTGTATCCATGCAACAAAGCCTGTCACGTATAGTGATAGTTGCTCACACAGTCACGGAATTTCCCACGATTTACGAAGAACGAAGTTTCAGTAACGCCTAATTCTTCCAAGTGGTACTTTTTACGGTTATACCACCCAATCATGCTTGTAATTGCGATCATTCACACATGTGCTACAAGCCCCACAAATCTCAGCCTCTTTAATATGCTCATCCTAATACTAGTAGACGAGAAATACAAGCCATGAAGTTCCTCATTATGTAGTTTTATCCAGACACCTATCACTTCCTGCAAGTAAGGTGAAAATAATCTCCCCAGCATCCTGTACATGGAAACGCTCTGCCCATCGTCCTATTAATGTGATTCAGGAAGTTTTACATTCATACTTACTTACTTACTTACTCCATAGTGCAGAGTCCTTCTTGAGAACCTACCTGGTTTGAAGGTAATCAAGAAATTCCCCGCATTTCACGGAACCCGAAGGTTCATTACCGCACTCACAAGCATCCGCCACCTGTCTCTATCCTGGGTCAGCCCAATCCAGTCCATATACCCACATCCCACCTCCTGGAGATCCATCCTAATATTATCCACCCATCTACTCCTAGGTCTCTCCAGTGGTCTTCTTCCCTCCGGTTTCCCCACCAAGAACCT
>Ga0123352_10001686_pt1 | contig 29827 bp, 22 predicted proteins | sample TergutLab28metaG_FD_89700 | JGI IMG/M metagenome (GOLD analysis project Ga0123352, IMG submission 89700) | Labiotermes labralis P1 segment gut microbial communities from Petit-Saut dam, French Guiana - Lab288 P1 | ecosystem: Host-associated > Arthropoda: Insects > Digestive system > Gut ... | reverse complement strand
GTCAGTAATATGTTCTCTCCAAGTGAGTGTACTGTCAATTTTTAAGCCTAGAAATCTGGTGCTAGTTGTATTATTAATTAGTGAGTTAAAATTTACTATTTGCATTTGTATTTCATGCTTGTGGGTGGTTAAAAATTGTACGAAATAAGTTTTATCATAGTTTACGGTTAGAAGATTACTCCGAAACCAACTACTCACTTCTATTAATGTTTGTTGTAGTGTATGTTAATGAGATTGTACAATCTCCCAGAACATACTATGGGTGAAAGATTGTTAGTCCTGCTTGTGCACTTGACTGGCAGAAAGGATGGCTTTATGAGACCCCTGGCGGCCACCAACAAAACTCAGTGCCTGCAACATGTACAGTAAAATTGGAGAGTTTCTCTTTCAGTATGTGGGTCAAATGTTGAAGTCCTTTTTGCCCTTCAAATTTACTGATAAACCTGTATTTTAGGACAAGCTATGTGACTTGGAATATGCAAGAAAAGGCAGAAAGAACTGATTAGTATAATGATATGCTGTCACCAGGTTGAGCATCGCCTAGCAGAGATTGAGATGCAGATCTGTGGAGCCAGTAGTGGTGGGAGCAGCACAGAAGATAATGAACGCAATCGTGAATCCATCATTTAACACCAGAGACCGCTGCTGCCTAGTGTCATCACTGGCAGCAGCCATCACATGTTTCTCATTGTATTGTCACATCCTGTTCATCACAAGTCCACTCAATTTCACATGGCCTATGTGCTGAAGCAGTTTTGCTTCTTTTGGACCGTGGTGAAGTTGTAATACTTCTTGGCCACTATGTGTGCCAGGCAGTTTAGTAAACGTAATGCCATCATTAGGATGTGTGGTCAACATGGTTGGTGCCAACACTGGCAATTATGTACACAGACTGTGTGGAAAAATAAGACACTTTGTTAAAATGCAGATCTTTTGGAAGAAACATTTTTTATGTTTACTTTTGTCCCCAGAACTTCTTGCACTGAGTATAAGGCTCCTCCTTCATGATCATGAAACCATTTTGATATTGATTCAGAAGGCATCAGAAGGAAAGTGGGGTGCAGAATTATGGACCATCACTGACATGAGCTTAGAATTTCTGATACAAGTTTAATAAATTCTGCCAAAATGAAAGGCTGAATTATTTTTCATTGTCTAGGGCTTTAAACATTTTTCAGTTATGTTACACCATATGTAAATATCAGTTTCTTTCCATTTTTTGTGCCAGATTAGTTCCTGCTGTACACAGAAAAGTGGTCATATTCATCATTTTAGTTACAATTGTAAATGACATGCCTTTAGTATGATAACACATTCAGCTAAAGTAGCCTGTCAGTTGAGAACATGAGTTGTTGCTTGGGAATGTCCATAATAGAATTTGCTCCACATAGCATTCAATGGCAGGGATTTAACTGTGATGAAATTTTAGGTTCAGTAATAAATTTTTCACAATGTACACATTAGCCATTCAAAGCACAGAATGACACTTGCTTTAAAATGAAGAATCTTCATTTTCCCAATGGCACATGTACTTGTTTTTCATGACTCCCAAAGAAATTAATCATTTTCCTAAACATGATTAACTGCTCAGTCTGTGCAATGCGAACACAGTTTGTTTCCTGTGCAGTAGGAACAGAATTCTTTATATTATTTAGATGAACTTCAGGCTTCAGGATTAATAAAATTAAACAGCAGTTCTTCATTCTTCCCACCATACTATGAAGATAACAAATTTTTGCTCAACCCTCAAAGCTTATGCAGAATGCTTGAAAATGTGCACTATATAGACACTTCGTAACAAGCACCCAAACAGGCATTACATACTTTTCATGGCACTCCAGTTTAGAGCTGTGATTTCCAGCCTTTTTGGACTCACAGACTGCTAAAAGAGTAGTGAATATACCAAACAGGGTTACCATATGTCTTCCACATTGTGCATTACAAATAATAGTCTGGAATTATTAGTAAGTCTAAACATGATTTTTTTTTCAACGTGAAAAGAAAGCCTTTATATGACACTAAAATTCAGCACATTTTATAGTTACTCATGATGAACACTTGCAATTATTAATAATGCATGACATTACTATGCATGAAATTACTGGTGGGACACATCTAGGATTTGTAAAACTTTGAGGGATGTAGCAGTCACCATCAAAACTCCATGTCCTCTTGTCCATCACTAAGTAATGCTGCACAAGGGAGACAGCAAAACAACAGAAATATTTACCACAGACTGTATAGCCACTAAAGGAAATACAGAATGAAAAAAGTGATAGTTGTAAATGTGGTAAAATATATAATGTAACACTAACTAGAATCTGTAAACCAACATAAATTTGAAAAAAAATGACAGCAGTCCACATCTCACTACTGGGAAAACAATGTTCGAGAGACCTCATGTTGTTCTGAGCAGTCATTTTCTTTTAACTGTTGTGCCTTGAAGAATTCCAAATGACCTGTGAAATTTTAGAGCAAAAGGACATGTTAATATATATCAAGAAGTTAGTGAGATTTGTCTTGTTATGAAGACACTGATTTCCAAAAAAATGTTTGCGTGTTTTCTGAGATAGGAAACCTGTTTTGTCCCACAGTAAAATTTTTTAGGAATGTGCTTTGCGGTGCTACTGAATGCATTACTGCAAGCAACATTAAACCAGAATGTCTGAAAAATGAATCTCAAAATTAGACTTCAAATTTTCCCTGTTTTCAGCAAAGGTAATTAAATTATCTCTGTAACTCTTTCTGTTGAAAATTTTTAAAACTAGTTAGCCAAAATAAATTTCTTGGAAATGTTACAAAAATTATATTTTACACTTCGTATGCTTAACAGAAAAACTGGAGGTTTGTGGCTATACAATAGAGATACACTATGAGTGAGATATTTGTAGAAGTATTTACACCTGGCAATTTTGCAAAGTGTAGTATCTTTTGAAGCAGTTCACCCAAGTTAGTCTACTTCCACATGGCTTGAACATGAACACACTGTAAATTTTAGGTTGGGGAATGATTGACAATTCTTGTCCAACTGCCGCTTCTTGGAAGCCAACTCTCTCTTTGTACCAACACGAATCCAAACACTGTTGTCGGCTGCTTTCTGAATGTGATGTGAGGCATGGGCTTTCAATTTTTCTGGAAAAAATCTGTAGAAATTGTAGCCATTTACTACAGCCTAGCCAAAGTGCTCCTTTTCTCCTGGTTTGTCTGATGATGATGATGATGATGATGATGATGATGATGATGATGACGACGACGACGACGATGATTTCTCGTTTTCCAGTCTAGTTTTTGCAGTTCTTCTTGGTTCCAGTTAACAATTCCAAAACTGTATCGAAGTACTGGTACTGCCAATGATCCAATTGCTTGAATTTATAATAATAATGAATTTATTAGTAACACAACCTTGGTAATACATATTCCTGTTGAATAATTTCACATTATTTAGGCACATGGCACTGTTAGGTGATTAATTGTTAGATTAAAAATTTACCAAGTAATAAAATTGCAGTGGACTTAGATTGGTTGTCAACTATTAATACAAATGTGATTATATGGCAACCTAATTATTCACAGTCAGAAATGGCAGGAGAAGTGGATAACACATGGTTACTATGGCAACCATGCTTGATGATCAACTGTGTCTTCTTCTTAAGCATGTATCTTCCAGACAATATAAGTGATAAGCTGTCACACGAGGGGCCACCAAAATGTTCATGTGCTACTTTACAGTTGCTTTCATTTGTCATTTCATTCATACAGAAAATCAATGGTTAATACGATCTACTGGACTGCTGTCATCTTGTTATGCTATGTTATATTAAGTTCTTTTCGCCGAACTATTTCTTCTGCCTCAGTATGTATCTCAACAGAGAACCACATCCTGTGATATGACCATGTTACCCATGTGAAATTCTCAACTATCGCTTTACCTCAAGATGTTCCTCACAGAAAACATATCAACCACCAAGCATGGAATGAAGAAAGGAAGGAGGGAGGGAGGGAGGGAAAGGACAAAAGAACAAATGAAAGAAGCCCATTTGTACACATATATGTTACACATATTAAGATACATGAATGTCCCTAAGACTGGCTTCTGTCCCAAATTTAGTGTATGGGAGGGGGAACAGTATGTGACAGTGTAATATTTGTCAACATCTACACAAACCACTTGTTGGTGTACTGCACCTCCCAGTTCTGATTCAGAAATAATGCTGAATCTCTTAGGGTTTTAGTAAAACAAATTGCTACTATGACTTATCACTGGCTGTTTTTGAAATACTTTTACGATCAAAAACCCTTTTATGGTATCAGCAAATACTAAATGTGACAACTCTGAGACTTCAATCTTCATTAGTCTTGCTTGCATTGTTGTACATTACATCTTCTTATAAAATCTTGTACAGCCCAATGATGGCTTAATTAAAAACTGAAACATGTAACTGTTCTTACGTTCTCGTTATAAAATGTAAGTTTTGTTTTACAGATATTTATGTGTTCTTTGGAACTGAGTTTAAGTACATCAGTGTGAACAAACAGTAATTAAAAATAAAAGAGGCTGGTGAATTGTCCTGGAAGCATCCATATCCAGTGGCATTAAAAAGATGAATACATTGTATTTACTGCCGTCAAATTGGTCTCTACATCATTTTAAATCTTAAACATGACAAACCCACCAACTGATACACAACTTTTTAACAAAACATCCTTTGTTGTAACCACTTTATCCATTGTAGTTACTGTGTACTCGCACATTTAATCAACTATGCATAACCTCAAGACCCCATAGTATTTCCCAGTTCATTGATATATTTGGCATTTATATGTCTATGAGTTAAAAACTTGATTTCTCTTAATTGTTCCACTGCCACGAAACACTGCCTGAAAAATGAAAATAGCCTTTCTAGAAAGAGAAATACTAATTTTTAAACTGTGAATATCAAACATGATACACTAGAAAGGCATTCTTTAAAAAAAATTATGTCACTTCACTTCCAGCTGTTATTTTTTTTGATTTGTCAGTGTTTGGCACAATGCTTACAAAAGTTTAACATAATTTCAAATAATTTTGTGTCAAACCTTTATCATATTCATTCATTAATGTTTTGAAGTAAATCTGATTAGATGCCAAGCATTCCGAGAAGACAGGATATACTGTACATATACCACAGGAAAATTAAATATGGAAACATATGGAATGTTTATGACTCCATGGAAATTTTCAGCACACTGCACTAAAAAATGCAAGTATGTTCTTTACAAAATTGTTCATATTAAAGAACAGACCTTTGATTTCACAACAGTTTCACTTTCTATGCAAAAAATTATTCTACAGCAAGAAATTCTAAATGATAATGGGTTGTTTTGAATAGTAGATCCTGTTAGCATGTGGAGAAAGTCTATATGGTCGTGATGTTACGTGATTGGTCCTTATCAGCCCCATCATGTTTGTAGTCTTCTTACTGATTCCTTCTATTGACACTAGCAGATCATTATTATTATTTGTTACATTTACATCAGTTTTCATGCACCCTAGCATCAGAGTACACAAACGTTTATGCACTAATTATCAATTACTGGAATTAAGTGATGAAGTCACTTACTTTGCCAGATTTTAGAGATTGTAGCTGAACCATGGTCAGACAAATTTGTAACAAGTTATTCTTTTGTTTCTTGTTTTAATTTTAAAGAAGTCCACTGTTATAGTTCTAGTTTGGGACCAAGCCATCATAATATTTGTTAACAGTGCATGAACAATACATCTCTGACAGATACTCATGTTATCCCCCTAACATCAATTGTATTGTGCATCATGTGTGTGTGTCACAGCAACACAATCTTCCTTGCTTGTACAGAACAGTGGATTGATTAATTCCACAGTGAAAAATATATGGATCTGGAGAACGAAAATATAATAGTACCAACACTGGAAGAAGTTCAATATTCTTTTTCTGTGATAATGTACGCAGTAGGAATAGAAATGCTTCTGGAACTCAAAGATTGAAGAGTGAGGTTTATTGTCATGTGAAAATCTTACATGTATTATTGTATTATTTTGTGTGCTATGAGTTCAGTGAAGTAACAGAACTTATCCCTCACTGTTTGTTTTGTAGCAAATATGTGGGTCCACACCATTGAGAGTTCTGGTATGCTCCTAATTACAAAGGTCTTGTATCTGGTGCTTACATCGAGAAGATTACCTTAAATTTTTGTGTATGGTGCACAAGGAAAAAAATCAGCTTTTAATGACTGATAAACCTTTTCTGAAGGCCCAACAGGAATTTTGTTACTTCTATCTATGCAAAGATTCTGTCATCTGTGGAAGCTAGGACCATTACATGTATGTAACCTTCTTATATCCTTTGAAGTCACTAATTCTGGTGCTTCATTTCTAGCTGTTTGGTCAGTAAAGCAGTTTTATTTTAATCACTCATTTCTACCAATTATGGGAGTGATTCAGTAAATAAAGATACCAAATCAAAAGCCTTTATTGTAAACTTTAAAAATTGAAAATAATTGTAATATTTTTGCTACTTAGTACCAACACTTTGCGTAGTCATACATTCACTTTTTTATGTATGCTTGTAGAATATTTTCTAGCACCTTCCAAAGTTTTGCATGGCATCTTCCACAGTTTCATCATTCAGAAAATACTTGCCTCTCAACTGTCACACCAATGAGCCAAACATAAGGTAATTATAACCTAGTAAGCTCAGACAAAAGGGTGGTGTGAAATTACTCCTTGAAAAGGCCCCTTTTTTGGGCACATTTGCTAATCGCAAAAAGTGACTTGTCATTTTATCATATCTGTCCGTCCGTATGTCTGCATGGAACAATTTGGCTTCTACTGAATGGATTTTCATGAAATTTGATATTTGAGTATTTTTAAAAAATCTATCAAATAATCGTGTTGCATTAAAATTGAACAAGAATAACAGGTAATTTACATGAATACCAATATACATTTTTGATATCTCACTCAGTTCTTCTTGGGATGAAAATCTTTTCAGAAAAAAGTTGTAGAGAATATCAAAACACACATTTCATGCTCAATAACTTTTTTTCAAAAATCGTGCCATTTGTAAGATAATGTGGAAAAATATTGTAGAGTGGGGCAGGCCACAGATGACAATATAGCAAATGTGTATCGCATACTGCATACCTATGGCTACAAATACACACTCAGTTTGTGTTACAGTTATTGCATTTCCACTCCAACCATGATTGCACAAACACACCTCAGTGTTAGGTTATATGTACGTTGCCTCTCTTGTTTCCCTTGGATTGAGTAGCTGGTTTCAGCTTTTCTCATAATATTTCATTATACCTGACACTGTCAACTGTTTCTCATTTCCACTGAAAATGAGTGGGCATGAGCATGGCAGAATCCCAGAACGTAGTCAGCATCAGCTTACCAGCAGATTGTTGGGCCTTGAATCTCTTCAGTTTCAGATATTGCAGATATTCTCATTCCACTTGATATATTTTGCTTTCCAGTTTGCAATGGTTCATCCATGTAAAATCACCAACGACTATTCTCTTAAAAAATGAGTTTCCTTCATTTCTCTATCACTCTATATGTCATATACATGCTTCTTCCTGCTTCAGTTGATGCGTTCTTCAGACAATTCTTCTGGTACCCACTTTATGCACTTGCTTGTATCCTATGTTGTCAGGGACAATCAAGTGAGCTGATCCAAAGCTGACATCATGTTTCATGGGCATTTATAGAGACAGTCATGCTTATTGTGTTCCATATCATGGCACCCACACATTCAGTATTGTTATGTGTGTGTGTTGTTGGCCATCTACAATATTCTTCATTCAATAGACGGTTCAGGCATCTGGTTTACATTGTGCCAGTTGAAACAACCATCCCCATATTGCCCAAGCACACTTCCATAAACTTCAAGTAGGATATACTTTTACCATAAAATTACCAGCATTACAGCATGTAGGTAATAAAGGCAGAGTGGTAAATGGGATTTTGTAGTGTTACCAACTGTTACAAACACAAAGGGCATTTGTATCTTTAATCATTAAATCACTTCCATACCATTCTGTTTGTACTCTCTCTCTCTCACTCTCTCTCTCTCTGATGGAATTTAAAAGGAATTTGAATTTTGAAACAAAATTATTCTTTCTACTGGCTTTACAAAAATGCTATGCAAAAAAAGGTAATAAATTAATATTTCAGTTATATTTTATAACTGAAGGCATTTAAGAGAGAAAAAATATTTAATTTACATATTAAGACCATTTACAATCTTTTGATTGACTCAGCTTATTCAAGCAAAAGTCTTTCATTGTTCCCAGGTCATATTTACTACTGTCACACAAAAATGACTAATAGCATAATGTTCAAATAAAGTGAACCGCTGTTCCTCATATGAGGACTCAGTAAGTAATAAAAATACTTGTTTAGAGTCTGAATAATGGAAATGGAGATAGAAAATCTTAAATTATTAATTCACATGCCAAAAGTTTATATTTCAAAGTAACTAAGAGAAGATGCAAAATTATAATTCAAGCCAACTCTTTGATTAAGTTAGGTACATTATGGAATGAGTACATGCCATAAGATTGCATTGTTATAAAAAGGGGAAATGAAAGTTTAGAATATTAATGAAGCTGCCAATTTGATAATTAACAAAGGTGTGTCTTCTTTTTATTGTTGATAAATCAAACTGAACCCAAACTGTGAATATTTGTTTCTGTGTATCACAGTCTTAGCATGCACTAGGATTGCCATCATTTCAAGTCTGGAGATTTCTAAATATACAAACGTAACCTCTGGCTTGCAGTACATAGTGGCTTCTGTTAAATTCAGTGTTTAATAAAGTACAGCCACAACAAAGACTGAAAATTTCTCATAACTCACTCTGGTTTCATATCTCCAAATATCGATATGATTGATGAATGAAATGACCATTGTGGCACCACCAGTTTTTTCTCAGTCACCACTTGGTAAAAGCAAATGTATAACTTAAAATGTGCAAACTGTAATGTTTTCACAGCATTATAATCAAGGATTCTAGACTTCTGGGATGGGATGCAGCATTGCTGGATAAGTACTGAAACCTCAAAGATGAAGGAAACATTTTATTTTAATACATACATGCTACTTACCAAGTGATGCAATGTCACATCTTGGGAGACCATAATCCAAGTTTCCTCATGCCCTAACATCAGACACCACGATAAAAAGACATGTAATACATGTATTGAAAATGTGGCTAAGTTCAAATATCTAAGCATATTACAAAAAAAACCCTTCAAAGAGAAATTAAAAGCAGGCGAAACGGGGAAATTGTAGTTACCAATCAGTTTAAATTGCTTTGTTTTGCCACCTGCTGTGTAAAAATGTAGATATTTAACTGTATAAAACCATAACTTGATTAGTTGTATTGCACTGGTATGCAACTTGGTTTGTCACTGTAAAGAAACAACACAGATTCTGACCAAGGGCACCTACAAAAATATGCAAGTTGGTATACTAGCACCACCTCAGGATTGACATAATTTACCTTTTCATATTTAATAATTTATTAAATTAAAAAAAAAGTAGATTATATAAAAACGCAATTTTAGTTAAATGACAACTATGTTACCGTCTTGCCCAGCAATGAACTTTTAAAAGCCTGGTTACTTTACATATAAGTAATGTGCACACTGATGCAAAAAATCTTGCTGGTGCAGGTGATTCAGAGTATTTGATAATGCAGTGGTAAAGCAGAGTCAGTTGAGCTGAAGTAAGCTGTAACTCTTGAGAGAGATGAGAATTGTTTGTCATTTCCAGCCATGAATACAAGAATCCAGCAAAGTTACCATTTCAAACAGTCTGAGTACCCACAGCTATCCTACATGCAGAAGCATCTGTATTTGTAGACTGAACATTATATTATGTATAAATGTTCTATTACCATTTGCCTCTTTCAAGATATAACTGTATATAACAGTCCCACATTCTTCCTGTTTTTCTTTTGTATGTGCCCAATATAAATAGTCACAACTTTGCTACTAGTAGTATGTTATATTGAATTTCTACATGGTATGGCCATAACTTAGTTCATTCATAAATACAGAGAAATAACTGTTGATTAGAAATATGTTATCATGTCAATTTATGAATCAGATCTGAATATCATTTGTGAGGAATGTATCCTTAAGACATAACAATGACAATAATTTTCAGTTAATTTTAATAATCAATACAAAAACTCGTATGCAATACAGCAGATGTAAAATATTTAGCTTACACAATCAACAAAACCTAAAAAGTGTGACAACTGCAAAAATTTTCAGTAATGCCAGAAATGAAACTCAGGTTTGGAGTCTCCAGCACCAAATCACGAAGATGGCAACCCTGGCATGCTCAATCACATTAATTTTCAAGGTAATTGTTTATGAGAGAAATTGAATTTACATTCTGTCCTGTTATTTAAGGTAACAAATTCTTAACATTCATACTCATTTAATTATGTTCTTTCATTTCAAGTTTCTTATTTTGAGAGGAACAAATTTTTGGTGCAAATATTTCACACAATGTGTTATTATACATCAAGTGAGTGGGTAAAGAGGGTGAAGTTAGCAAAGTGAACTTGTAGAAGAAATGAGTTAACTTATGGAAAATTCATATCTGATCTGCATGTGAATATGAAGCTTAAATCTATGCATCTGTTACGTTATGTATATATATGTGTGGAAAAACATTTTGCCTACACAACTTTGAAATGTTCAAGGTTTAAACAGTACAGTGATTTTATTTTTATAGACAGGTGATTCATTTATATAGAATTACCCACATTGCCATAATTTAGGTAACTTAGCTCACTTTACAGAAATGAAACATTGTTACAGTACACATTTGAAGTAGAAATATATGAGTATGAGACTTTATTACATTTGACTCATACCAGTAGTGTTATAATTATAATATGAATTAACAGAGCATAGAAAATTTTGTTACTAACTTCTAAAATCTGCAAAAAGTCATGAAATTTGTATTTAAAGCCAAGTCATCACCATCAATGTGAATTAAGTGCTGTTGAGTGGGATATTGCACACTTCTGTAATGGTTTTGAGACATTCATAAAAGCTGTGAAAACTGGAAGCAAAACTGAGAGGTCTTTCTTTTTGTTTACCAATATTGGTAGTTACCCACTTCAGCCTTGTATTTCCATTGCCTCACCACCAGAAAGTTATACATTTTATTAGTCATGATTTTATAAAACCAGGCACTAGGGTTTTCTTCCCTAATGTAAGAAGTTAATTTTCTTTTAGTTCAATGTCTGCCCACTGATGTTTGGTTTTATGTATTTGTAGAGGCCCTTTAAGAAAACAAGAAAAATTATTGAAATCTTCACAAGTCATCTCAAACTTCTTGTGTGGTTTCTCACTACCAGTCTACTGCACCTGTAATACTATGATCAGGGTCCCTCTCCAATTCAGAATAGCCTGATGTAAGAAACTTATGTTCTGTGGTTTTTAAAGTTGAGGAACCATGAACTGTAATCACAGGCATAACAAATTGCGGCATTTTTACCCAAATCACTGTCGAGTGCTTTACTGGTGGCTGGAGTCAAATATAAATTTACATACACATAGGTATATATCAACTGGGTCTAATGTGATTTTCTTACGCCATATACAGAATTAAGCTATGCCTAATCTTCATCACATTCATGGATGGTAAGATTACATGTCCATAACAATTTATAAGACACCAAAGGATTCTCAACTATCAATGTAGGAAGACACTGCTGTACATCAAAATTACCATGTTCTTCTGAGGATCATTTTTTGATGCATTTATACATGCATCAATAATATTTCTTTGTATTTACACTTTTAGTTCACAAAATCATATTCTGTAAATTTGGCAATTCACATAATCTTGGGAATGCTGTTGCTTGCAATCATCACATAACTGACTCAGAGTAAGCTGGAATGGTAATTATTTCTTTCACAGTCCCAGCTCATATGATAATTACCCTAACAAAGCAAGGCAAACAAGTATTTCCATGATGTGTCTATTTTTTCCTAGTTTCCTTTTAAAATGAATTAGAGTATATCTCTCGCTAACCCTCATCAAAAGTTTTATCTGCATTCAGTCCCTTCTTTTGTGTCAGTGTCTCCATAAATGTATTTTCTTCACCAAATATTATATGCAACAAAGCTTACAAGAAGACAGTTTTTTTTAAACAGTTAATTTGCAGGTGCACTGTCACATGCCTAAATTAAATAATGTTTATCTAGTTTCACTGTCATTGATGTTTTACTTTCAATTTCAATTGGAGTAGCTACATATAAAAGCCAATGAATATAATCTCCTAAAGCCCAGTATGCCTTACTTATATAACTCACTCCAAATATTTCAGAAAACTTACTGCCAAATGCCTGCAGTAATTCAATTCCCCTCATATGCACTGGAAAATCCTGATATGCAGGCCAGGTCCAGCAGAAGGGTTCACAGTGCCTTTCAATTACAATGCTAGACCTGAACTCTTAGATCAGGATTCACCACTGTTCACACGCACCCTTTTCCCATTACAGGTATTTATTTCTAATCCTAAATGTTGCCATCTCCATAGCATTCTAAACTTTTCCTTTTGTGCCCATTTTACTTCAAGATTGGCCACTTACTGGACAGATGCAATTTATTTTTCCATTGTTGCTTTCACTTGCTGTCCAGATTCTTTGTCTTTGGCATACTATCCTTGATTCTCAGTAATATTTCTCTCTTTCTTTTCTTATGTATAGTTCACTGAAATACTTCTTTCTTTAATTTACTCAATTGATAGCTATGTATTTGAAGCACTGTAATACAATTTGTGTCCATGGTTGTGTTTCAGAATTAATTTTCAATTCACTGTCTGAAGTATATGGTTCCTAGCTTATAATAAACATTTCTCTGGCAGACATCCAGAAGTGCCATCAGAATCTGAAATTATTCTGTGTGGAACATTATGTGAATACTGAAGTTGTCATCTGAATTCAGAATTTGAATATTTCTGGCAAAAAATTTCTAAGTTCATTTTGAGAGACAGAAATAAACATTCAATGCAAACAGAACACACTTCCATTTACTACTACTGCTACTACTCCTACTACTACTACTACTACCATCACCACTACCTATAACACACACACACACACACAAAGAGAGTGAGATGAAATGTTCACCTGCCAGAGTCTTCTCTCTTGATTTCCCTTTTTATTTACTGTAGCAGAAAGAATTTTCTCCCATCTTGAAAGATGTATTGTGATTCCAAGGTGTGCTTATCCACTCACTCAGTTATAAAAACAAAGAGCTGGGATTATCATTTCAAAATATTTCCAATGACTCTTACTCCAACAATGGCAACAATGCTAACAATAATACACAATTCAAATGGTCTGAATAGCATTTCTTTCTGTAAAGTGAGGAGTTTAACACAACATAATGACATAGCCTCTTGTATGCTTGAAAATAAAATGCCACAATATATAATAGAAGTTATTTCTAGTTAATGTTTCCTTCAAAAAAGTGTCTGGGGACTCAGAATACACAATGTAGTTAATTTCATTGTTGTCCAAGATATGTCTTAATCTATCTATACCCGCACAAGCAATAACTCTTTCTTCATTTTGTAGCTGAAATAACTTGATTTCCACAACTTGCTCACTTAACCCTCTTTATGTATAGACAAGATGTGTACAAACTTTGAATGGTGTAAAGTGCATGTAACCGCACAGATTGTTTCAGCTTGCCATTGTAGATGTCCACATTGGCTCACTGTCTGTGTCTGCAGCAGGATAACTATTTATTTCTAAGATTTCTTGATATGCATATATGTTGCTTCAGCGGAAGTGCAAAGAAAGGACATGTAAACGTATAACTTCTCACCTGAAATCCAATGGTTTCACGTCTAAAAGCTTTTCCTTGTTTCAGAGATCCAACAAGAAATTGCAGTATTGTATGAAATCCTGTATCATTTGTTGCTTACAGTTTTCCGCAAATCATCTTGCATCATTTTCCTGTCAGTTCATTGAGAATACTAAGACAGTGGATAAGTCGAGTAGATGAAAAACTTGAAAATATGACACATATATTGCAAACAAGGAAATGCCAGTAAGCACCAAACTGGAGATTTTATGTGTAGTACAGATATACCAATTGCAGTTTAACATTACAAACAAACGCCATTTCTCTACCATTTATTTCAAAGGGGATGATAATGTAATGTATTTTTAAAGGTTCAGATTTATTGCATTCCTTCAAAGTCTGTGTGATCCTCTCAAGCTTCTTGATAAATGTATCTCTTTCCACATAAACACAAGAGAAAGTGTACAGTATCAAAACATTTTCTGTACTACATTAAGGGACAAATATGTGTGACATTTTAACACACACACACACACACACTCACAAGCTTTCTAACCATCTGAATGAAGGGGATGCAAAGGTGTGAAAATAACATTATTTACAAAGGTTGGAAATTTTATATTACAAAGAATGGGGTTAGTGAGGCCTATTGATCCTGGAGTTTAAGGCTGTTTACCCCCAGACAAAACCGGCCTACTCAACACATTGAGTGCATGTTTTATAAGTGTCATGGTGTTGGAAGTCCTTCAGCAAACCTTGGGACAGATAGCCCAGTAGGTACTGAATATCCAGCTACACTATTTTAACATTCATCATAATAATGGTTGATGATAATCTGTGTATTTGTTGTCATCTGAAAAAGCTTCTAACTCTGTGAATTAAATTCTGTTTAGTTTGATAATATAGAATGAAATCTAGAGTTAGACCGAAATTTACTGTGCATTACCCTAGCTTCTGTGATGTGTTCAATCTGTGAGTCATTAACATGCTGAGGAAGTTAAAATGCTGTAGCAGGATTCATTAAGCAATTGTACCTAATTATTCTCTGTCCCTCATGACCAATGTGTGAAATGTGTTAACAACTTAAAGAACATTTTGCCCTTGAACCTAAAGTAGAATGACTTCAGCATAGTTTACAATTAAAAACAGCAGAAAAGTTCCATTTCTTGGACTGCATATAAAACATAAAAGTCTGTTGGTCATTATTTTCAAAAGACAGAAGAAGAAACAGTAGTCCAATTGACTGCAATGAACAACATGGAGAGAGGCATAAGCCTACATTAAAAAAAAAAAAATGCAATTCTAAATCTTATACTATTGAATTTATGCACATCTACATTATATAAATAGGGAGAGGAAAGCCTCTTCAACTGCTTTAAAAATCGTATGCTTAATCTCTAATTTTTATTTTTATTAAATAATGTGATTAATCAGTGACCTTGGGTCATGATACGTTATAATAACGTTATACATAATATGGGTATATGACTATTATAATGGGTTTATTCGCATCATCACAAGCAATGTTAAAAAGTAACTAAATAACATATTATCATGAGATCTGTTAACAGTCACTCGTTATTGTTACCAGAGGCTGAGTTAAGGTGCTGTTGCTCTTTTTTATATATTACAGAGGAAACCATTGTATAAAATATAATACTAATAATTAATTTATTTAAAAAATCTATATAAGTGAAATCTCAAAAAAGGCGTTTTCTTCCAGAATAACATTGATTAAAACACTGCTGACTCAGGAAATATAAGACGCCACATTTCATATTGTACTTGATGAACTATAAAAAACTGCAGAAAGACACATACATATTAAAAACTTAAGAAGAATAATGATCTAATCAAAATGACTTTAATTATGTTATGAACAAACTGTATAACTGTTTATAATTCAGTTTCTTGCACAAAGTTCATTTCTTGTTTTTGGCGCGTTCGCAAAAGAAGGTTAAAAATGCACCTATTAGTTCTGTCCATCTATCTGCTTAACAACTGAAAGAACACTGGAAAGATTTTTTTAAATTTGGTATTGGGACTTTTGCTAAATTTGTTAACATATGCCAATTTTGGTTTAAAACTGGACAATACTGGACACTTTGCAAAAAGACCTACACAGATGTGTGGTTGTATGTCCAGTATACCTTGCTACCTATTTATTGGGACAAAAATATTTCAAGTTACAGAGAAAAATAACACCAAAATTTTATGAAGGCCAGGACACTTTTCTGGAAGTCTAACTTTTCTGAGATAATTTGACAAAATTGAGCGAACGCGCCAGAAGTGTGCTATGCATACATATCCTAACTTGTTTATTCCCATAAAATGCATGCAAATAGCCAATTATAACTAGTAATTTTGCAATAACCTTTAATTTAAACTGACAGCCTGTAAAGGTGACAAGCAGTATGTTTACTACTAATACATTTTTTAAAGTCAGTTTCATAGATACAGCCTCCCTATCCTCCCTGTTGCATCCTAATCTTATCAACTATATCTTGATATGTTACCTGGATCCAGTAGTGCAGTGATAACCACACTTTCCTATTTCATGTTACTGAAATGTACATGGTGCATGTTTCCAGTCTGCCTCACCCTCTCCCTTGTCACCTTCCCCAGTCAGAGAAGGAATTGGGAAGTAATAGCAATGCAAAGCTAATTTCCTGCCATGTGAAAGTTCATCATAAAAGAAGCCATCTAATTCACTTATCCTTACTATTTGCCAAATACAAAATTATCAATACAATTTCCTTGGAATGCATGAGTCCTTACATTCATCTTTAAAGCATATTTAAAGACACCATATTTGAATCTTGTACTTCCTTTTCATTTTCCGTTGCATGTTACATGTCCAGTCAAGTTCCTTAATGCAATGTCCCTTTTTAATACTACAGGCCTTTTACCATCAAAGATGCCTTCTCACCAGAGGATGATCTCAGTACAATGGCATATGGAAAGGTAAAGTTTGGGATGATATTACCTTTCACCCACACCACATATTTTATGCACCACAATAGGATACTTTCTTACTATGCTGTACTATTCACGAAAATACATTTTATCAGGAAAGATAGACTTATGGCAATCATATCTTTACATCTGTCCCTCCTTAATAATTTAAACAACTGATACATTTTCATGAATATAAGTATGATTTTCAGGATGACTCACCCATAAATGCATTTTTCATGTATATTTTAAATTGTCAACTATATTTCTCTCTGACAAAAGATCCACTTCATTCATTTCAAAGAGTAGGACAGGAATCCCTTTCAAAACAAAACATAAAACTGTCTTTAATGTAGATTTGGTGGTAGTTCATTAATATGAATATGCAATATTGTTGTGTGCAAGTATATGAAGGAATTAATCTCCTTGAAGTATTTAGCATCAGCCCTGTTTTCATTCCTACAAACTGCCTGTATTCATTTCAACCTCACTATTTTCAGGTCATATCTTTTGCCTTCTACCTAATTTTGTCAAAAAACCTTCTGCAATTCTGTAATTTTTAAAGCATATCAAGAGGCGATCAGCATGCATGTGTGACAATGTTTTCCTGTCATAATTTGCTTTTTAAAAAAACAATAATGGCTTTCCTGGGCTACAACTGTATGTAAAGGGAGAGGATGCTCAGGTTTGGGGTTCAGTAAAACGCTCTTATGAACACAGCAATGAAACACTGGTTTCCACACAAGGCAAGGAATTTAAGTAGCTGAGCGGCCAACTGATTGTAGCTAATCATCACATTATTAAATAAACCATAAAAAATAAGTGAAACACTCTTCTCAATGGTGGTAGTTATTACATCATTCTTTGTACTACAACTATACAACTGTTGCCCAGAAAGTAACATCTCTTTTTTTTTTAGTAAAAATTTATTCCTAAATCATGAAAATTACACATTATAAAGAGTGATTTTTGACTCCATACCACATTTTTCCACAAAGTCTCCATCCACTTCTACAGCCTTGTGTCAATAGAAATCAACTGTGTAAATGCCTTGTAGGTACTGTGCCTTGCCCTGCACACATAGCCAAGTTCTCAGTGCATGAATCACGTCATCAGTCTCAAACTTTGTACCAGAGATTGCATCCTTTGGAACTCCAAATAGGTGGAAATCTGATGGTGCTAGATTGGGGCTGTAGGCTGAATGGGTTAACACTGTCCAACCAAATTTTGTAGTAGATCCCTGAGTCATCAAGCTTGTGTGCGGCCTTGCATCGTCATGCTGAGGCATGATTCTGTTGGATTCTTGTGAAGCCGAACTCATTTGAAATGCTTCCCGAGTTCTGTCAGCATCCTGATGTAGGCATTAGATTTGACTATATCCCCTCTTGGCATCGCATCCACAACAATCACTCCGTCACAGTCCCAGAAGATAAGTGATCATGACCTTACCCGCTGATAGAGACTTTTGAATTTTTTTTTTTTCCAGGGAGATTGAGGATAGTGTCATATAACAGACTGAATTTTTGTCTCAGTTTCAAAATTACGGGCCCAGGTTTTACTCGCTGTAACATTCTGAGATAGGAAGGTTTCTCCCTCAGCTTCAAAATGCACCAACCCTGAAGAAATGACTTTTCTCTCGGTTTTGTGTTTGAGTGTGAGGATCCAAGGAACCCATGTCGTGCACACCTTCCAGGATCCAAGATCCCAAATTAAGTGACTATTCCTTCCTTTGCTGATTAAAAGAATGAATGCCAATTGTCGAGTTGTTACGCATCAATCCACGCGAACGATGGTATCACCACCCTGCGGCTTTTCAGGACCAACAGCTTAAACAGAACGGCCTGAGCGAGGTTAGTCACGAAGCTCTGTTTTCCTGTTTCGGAAGTCGTTATTCTCTTCACCCAGCGACCAACGGTACTTCCATCGACCGCAACACTTCCACAAATATTGCAAAGACGTCTGTAGGTGTGAACCACTGACGTTTTCTCAGCAACAACGTCGTCCGTCACATCACTTGGTTTCTACAGCACATCAGCACCTACCGTGCTGACCACTATATTGGGTCACATCTCAGGAGACAATAATCTGCAAGAAATAATCATGCCAGAATTGAAGTTTCCACGGCGTTGGCGCTAAGGATTCCGCTTTGCTGTGGTGATTCGCGGCGTAGCGGGTAATTGAAGGTAATTTAAATTACCCGCCTGCAACACAGCAAGACAGTCTACTAGACCAGAATCCATAAGTGCTACCTAACTTTGCCAACACGAATTCACACAGCCTTAATTCACACGGACACATGCACATGGACTAATTGTCTCTAGTCGCTACCTCCGTGATATGGTTTCCCATCCAAGGGCATGGATTACGCCATGTTGCAACCGAGAATCCGAACGACCAGCAGTAGAATCACTTTCGGCACTAGCAATAGAAATGTAAAGTTGTCTCCGTCCGTATGATGAAGGCATACACTGGTTTAATCTGTAAATTAGGGGGTGTGCACGTAGCTTTTTAGCTAGACTCTTTCCTTATGTTGGTGCTAGTCTGTATTACCGATGAATGCCTGAGTACCACTTGGATGTGTGGCTGACCTGCAGCATAGTTCTGCTAGTGCTATTTGAAAGCACCCAGTTCGGATGGTCTTGTTCATGGATCAATCAAAACCACAGAGTCGTTATATCCTCTGTGGTTTTGATTGAGCAAAGATTTCATAGCTGTGCGTTATTTTAATGTTATGACTCGAAGTAAAGTAAGTAATAGTGACGATGGTAACAACAACCATACTCCAAAATGTGTTTTAGGGTGTGATTAAATATTGGACGTGATGAAGGTAGTATGGTCATGTACCGTATAAGGAAACGAAAATGTACACTTTAAAATAATCTGCGGTAAGCCATGTATGGTTGTGAGTAGGTATGGTACACATCAAATGGAAACTGTCAGCTCTCCCAAGGACTGTACGGTAAGTTATCTGATTTTCTGTTGTTGAATATACATGATTCTAAAGACGTCTCACAGTACATGGCGAATGTAACGACCTTAATTCTAAACATTGCATATGCCTATAACCAGAAAAGAATTACATGCATTAAGGACGTTCTATAAATAGCCCAGACTATACTGTCTGCTTCAGTTCGTTTGGCTTGAAAGCAGAACATTGTTGGAAGGCACTGCAACACAAATGTAGATGTTCATGTAGAATGCATCATTTGCTGTCAGAGTTTGAACCTGAACTTCAATCAATCAATTTATTTCGTTTTCCATCAATCCATTTACAAGGTTTAAACCATATGGATATAGAAATAGTCAAGAATACATCATTGACTGTAAAATACAGTAGGAGTCAATGTTAAATATTATACATAGAATTACATAATAATGTGCCAGGGTGTGGATGAGCTCATTGCAAAGTGGGGGTACCATAATAGCCAACATGATTAGGTTGAAGGGGTAAAAGATTACAGAAATATTGTTGGAGGTTGTGCATGAGATTTTTTTCACTTCCAGTGAGAACCATTGGAAGGGTCTTGAGAATATGTTAACGCACATGTTGTAAATGTTTATGTACCTTTGAGTTCCATAAGAAATGGGAGGTTTTTTTGCCACATGTCTGATTGTTACCTTTTATAAGAAGGACTCCACTCCATTGAGTGAGCATGTCTTTTATATACTACTCTTGTTTGCCTGTTGCAACATAATTATTATGCAGGTATTATTACAAACAAAATATGCCTTCCTCCTGCTTGTCATTTATACGTCGTATATTGTGAAATTTGATGAAATTTTAATGGTAAATTAGTATTGTCTGAAGTGAGCTTTATGATCTTAACTTGTGTTGTACTAGTTTTGATCAGTGTGAGTATGTTTTTATGCTAACCATTTGAAGGTCATTATTTTCCACCAGTGTATGAATGCTGTGCTGCGTAAGACTGTTGGTGATTTTGATATTATATGCACCTGGGAAATATTTTCAAATTACGGATAGCACCTAATAATCAGATGGTCTTAAATTTCAGGGATGCTGTAAGATGGCAGTGGAAAAAAGTAAATATCTCAATAAAGTCTCTATTCTACAACCATTTTATGGACCAAGGTTATATTGCAGATGTATGTATGGAACCAATGTTTTGGTTTGTAGACAACTTTACCAAATTTCTTGGTCCTGTAAGTATAATATATCACTGACACTTGCATGCTACCCATTTATTATCAAATCTTAATAACTTACTTTGTATTTTGTGGAATGAATGTACAAAGACCAGTCATGGTATTGCCTGTAATAAAGAGAGGCAAATTGTATGTATGATAGCATAGTCCATACAATGAAAAGGCTATGATGTGGATGACTGAGGTGTTTTGACTCATTTCCTGGTAGGGGCAAATGATTTTAATCTTCTCCAAAGTGTTGGGGACCAACTCCTTGGACCCATCCAGTCTCCTTGTCATTGGGTACCAGGAACTTTTCATGGGATAAAGTGACCTGGGCTTGAAAGTGACCACTGACTTTCATTTAGTGTCAAAGTTAAGAATGGAGTTACACCTGTGTGCCAACATATACCACCATGTTAGGCACAGGGACAACTTTACCTTTGTTATGCTACACTTTGGTTTCATTAGTTTTAGTATGCCAGGTTATGGACTAAAATAGCAGTAGTGGTGCAAAAGTTGATTACAAACATTCACCAACTTAAGCAGTAGTTACAAAAGTCTGTCACAAGTCAGAATTGAACATACATGTGGTCAGCCATATATGTATGCGGGAAAGTCATTAAATAACAGGAATGCTATTCTAAAGTGCATGAAAAATTATGTACAAGGAAAAATCTTATTTCAGGACACAAATTGGCTCCTTAGCAATGTGTCATATAGGGGTCGTGACGATCAAGCAGTTTGAGCCTGCACATTAGGCCATACAACATGGCTGCTCCACTGTTAACTTGCACCGTGGAAGAGCAATGAAGCGTTATTCGTTTTTTGTGGTCAGAGGGTGTGAAACCTTCTGAAATCTACAGAAGAATGAAGGTTCAGTATGGAGACAGTTGTTTGAGTCAGAGGAGAGTGTATGAATGGCTGGAAAGATTTCAAAACAGACAACAAAATGTCAGTGATGAACACCAGATTGGGAGACCAGTTAGCGTGGCAAGTGAGACAGTGAAACAGCAGGTTGAGCAGCAAATCCGTGACTACAGGCGAGTCACTGTTGATGAAATTGCCACAGCATTCATTGTGAGTCATGGCTGTGCGTACAATATTGTCCATAATGACCTCGGGTATAGGAAAGTGTATAGCAGATGGGTCCCAAGGCAGTTGTCCAATGATCACAAGCGTGCACAGCAGACGATTTGTCAGGAGCATTTGGACTGTCATGCTCATGAAGGAGATGCTTTTCTCCATCGAATTGTGACAGGAGACGAGTCCTGGGTATACCATTATGAACCAGAGAGTAAGAGATAATCGATGCAGTGGAAGCACCCTTCGTCTCCGGCTACCAAAAATTAAAGACACAGGCTTCCGCTGGGAAAGTCATGCTGACCATCTTTTGGGATGTCAATGGCCCTATATTGGTGCATTTTCAGTAAAAGGGTCAAACTGTGACTAGTGCTCGATACAGTGACATGCTAGTGAACGAGTTGAAGCCCGAGATACAATCGAAACGCCGAGGACTTCTCTCAAAAAGATTACTGTTGCTTCATGAAAACGCCCGTCCCCATACGGCTGCGCATACAGTGGATACATTACGTGTTCTGAAATTTGAGATGTTGAAACATCCACCATACAGTCCGGACTTGGCGCCATCGGACTTTCACTTGTTTGGACCTATGAAAGAACATTTGCGGGGCCACAAGTTTGCAGATGATGACGAGGTAATGGAGGCGGTGCAAAGTTGGTTAAAGGCCACGCCAAAAAACTTTTTTCTAGAGGGCATCCCCAAGCTTGTGGACAGGTGGACCAAGTGTGTTGCGAAGCAGGGGGACTATGTCGAAAAATAAGACACAAACAATTTCTGTAAGTATTCTTGTAAAAAAGTTATTCTAAAGTTTCTGTTATTTAATGACTTACCTTCGTATATACAGTGGAGTCCAGTTGAAATCCAAACTTTGAGAAGGAAGAACCTGATCAGCTGCAGCAAGACTGCCCTGTCACCTATTTTATCACCCACCATTAGCCTTCATCTTTTTGTGCTTTCATTCCTGCAAGGAAAAGTTTGACATGTATTCCAAAAATGTTATTATTTTTTTAATTGCCTAAGTCTGAAATTGCACCACTTGGAACTGTGTAAGTCATGGAGTGTGTGTACTCAGTTTTTAGTTGCATTTTGCATGAGTGCCGCATAGTTTTTTCCTGTCCAGCCAGCTGTGCTATCTGTGTGATTATGCTGTGGACAAATGATATGTTGTAATTTGGCATGTTCTGTTAATTCAGTTGTACTATTATAGTGTAAATGGAATCCTCTTAAGAGTTGACTAAATTTAACTTGGTTAGCTAAGTGACCATCAGCTGCTCAAAGACTGCATCCCACATTTGTTGTGTCCATTATATTCAAATGTTGGCTTGTCTTTCTTTCAGTTCTTTGTTGCTTGTGTGTGTGGATTAACAGCTTCAGTAGTAGCTATTGCATACTGGATTGGGCTGCCTTATTGGTGGAACAAAAGCCCTTGGATGACAGTACTGCTGATGATTATCGGTCATTGGCTTCTGGTCAACATTGCTTTCCATTATTACATGGCTGCCAACACTCATCCTGGATACCCACCAGAGGTAATATGAAAGGAGTAAAAATACTTTTGGCTTACAAATTCCCTTTTTGGATCCCATTTTTTGGGATTGTGTTTAGTGTAGATATGAATTACTCTGACCACCAACATTTTATTGTTTAGGTGTAGCTTTAAAACTCATGAAGGTGTTGTATGTGTACCTTAAACAAAATAATTGTCCATGTTTGTACAGAATGTTAAATACCATTGAGCTGTTGCAACATAGCTTCAAAGATTTGTTGTGTTTTCGCTGGTGCAAAGAAATAGCACAGTAATGTATGGCTTAGGTAGTTGCTAAAGCTCTGTTAATTCTGCAGGAAAGGAAGAAAAAGATGTTCTCCAAGGATCAGGTAGTCGTGCCCCCCTGTTATGACACTACTATCCCTGATTTCTCATAAATAGAACTTCTTACTTTACACTTCACACCCAAGAGATCCCAGAAGAGTACCGTACATATGAATTATAACATACAGTACTTACTCACATTTCTCACAATACTGGGACAGTGGAAAGGGCCAATTAGTGTTCTGGTTCTCACCTTTACTCTTTCATAGTTCCTGTTGACTCAGAGAAGGATATATCTCCTCTCCAATATGATTGGTTGATAGAGAGTGGGGGAGGGAAGATAAGACTTCTGTTGATGATATCAACCTAACAGTGATTAACCAGGAAAATGCAAGTTGCACATACTCTTGCCTTTATTTCCCTCTGTTCTGAGTGTTTATACTCATCTTATCTTTGCCAATCAGGAAAAAATGGATTTCTGCACATTGTTGAAAGTGTAGCAGGCTGTACAATGACAGCAGGAACCAAAATAATTGTACTGCCTCTCTACACTTAGAGTATGCTGTATAATGTTCTTGTTACAGTCACAAGAAAGCTGCAGAATGTTCCAGTAGCTGCAGCTGCATTTTCTGAAAGCATTTATTTATTATTGATTTCCAGAATTGTTTGATCTGTATTTTAACTAATTCTTGAGATCTCAGCAGGGACCCTTTTACAGTAGATCACAACCTCCTCAGGTTTGTGACACCCAGTTTGAGAAACCATGGTCTACACTAATGTTTGAGGATTGTATGACTGAAGATTCATGTTGTGGTGTTTTGGTTTATTACATCATTTAGTCTTAGTTGTTCCCACTGTTGCAGAGGAGCAGCAGTTATAAGTTAGTTCATTTACTACTACTTCTTGTGTCAGCATACAGACATGTTTCATGTATGCACATGTACTTTTCTCTTCTTTTGGGAAGGAAACTAGTGTGTTATGTTGTATGTCAAATACGCTATAGAGATCATTTTTTTCAGGGTGCTCTCATTCCTGAAGCTGTCAGCATATGTAAAAAATGCATAGCCCCAAAGCCACCACGAACACACCACTGTTCTGTTTGCAACAAATGTATTTTGAAGATGGATCATCACTGCCGTATCCTTGTTATGTTCATATGTACATCATTATGTAATGCTGCAACATTATGATGGTGATATGTTGCACTTGGAATTATCCACTTCATGCGTGCTGTCCATGGGTTTAGCTAAACACAATAAAACGCTACATTTCAGGACAAGGGTGGTCCCTGTTCTCAGGCTAAATAATGAAGTTAAGGCCTACTCATTTGGGTCCAACAGGCAACGTGACTGTCATCAGGTTAATAAGTGTCGCCCAAACTGGCACTGTATTGATGTCTTAACAATCGATTAAATGGGAAGGAGATAAATTGTCCTAAAACCACAACAGATGGCTGTGGTCAGGGCCATAAATAGGGTGTCAGGTGGCATCAGTTGTCCAAAGGTTGATAGTAGCTTTGCTGATTGGGCCCATCTAAGTAGGTCTAAACTATTTTTCATGTTGAGGATGGGGTCTGATCGTGTTCCCCAAACACAGGATGTCATATTTTTTTAAAGTGTTATTTAACATGAAACAATTGGGGTAGGTAAGTTTGTGTACATCATTAGTTCCTGATTTAACACACTGTGATTTATAGGACCACATTTAAGGAAGGAAACCTCTTACATACCAGAAAATTCAGTACTCTTTTTCTGTGAGTTTGTTTCTAGACCACCCTTGTTACTAACATTACCTGATGGAGCTTTTTGCATTTTACTTGTGCTTAAATTTCTGCTCAGTACAGTAATATTACAATAAATAATTGGCTGATATGTCCCATTCAATGCCAGCTCCATTTGGTGAAGTGAAGTGAGTAACAGTGAGATGTCTTTGCCTTGTAGATCATTTTGAGGAGGAAGTCTGTAAATAATAATCCGCACTTTCTTCAAATATCTGAACATGCATGCCTTAACTAATATTATATAGCTTGGTTAAATAATTGCATTGGCCACTATAATCACCGTTACTTCTTTTTGTACATGGCGTACATGTGTTTGGGTGTGCTTTTCCTGATCATCTTTGGCTTCCAACTTGCCTACAATGAAGTGTGGATTGGGGTAGAGGAGATTGATGAAGATGATGAATCCCTTATTGAGGGCCATCCAGTTCATTTTAATAATTCTGTCCTCATTCCTGTGGTAAGTCGAAATGTTATTAAAAACAACTGTTAGCTAGGTCATGCAGCTAAATGTTGGCAAGTACACTACATGATATCACAGACGGTATGGGATTTAGCCCATAAAAGATATTAAATTTGTTAAGTACTTATTTACTCTTGCAGATGTAGAGTAGACCCCATTACTCATGATAACTAAGGGAATAGCTGATGTACATATTAAAAAAATGGTATGATATGTAAAGTTGGAAAGTGTGTGTGCTGTAAAGCATTACACAAAACTCCCAACAGCATTCTTTGCAGTTTATTAACCCTTTCGTGCTAGAATTAAGTGCCCAGTGATTTTTGCAAGACTGGGGATTTATATGACTGGCCATTGCTTTGCATGTTCGTGGTTGACACACTAGGAGGGATTCCTAAGCATCACATTGCATGTTGACCAAAGTCATGTTGTGGCATCAGAGGTTAAGCTAACTTGCATTCAGTTTATTGGATATGATTAACCCTTTAATGCTGAACGACTTATAAGGACGTCGTGCAGTGAGCCCTTTAAATTGCTGAACAACTTATAAAGATGTCACAAACAGTGTGTTGAAATTTGGAGGAATTTTGTTCACTCCTATTCTATAAACTGCTGTGGCATGCTAAGCTGCAGGACCCATGAAGGTCAGGGTTTCTTTATGAAGCCAGAATGTACCCCTCCCACCTCCTAAACCCATCCGCAAAACCCGATTTATAAGTCGACACGTGGTAACCGCATTTTTTTCCGGCTGACTAATATGGTTTAGACACTGATATCTTTGTTTATAGCTTGCACTGGGGTTCACTGTGGGTTGAAATATCAATACTGGCCTATGAAGCAAACTTTGTTTGTTGACCAGAAAGGTTGTCAATGTTGTACTGTACCCATATAATTCAGACAAATCTAATGCTCAAAAATCAGAAATATCCACAAAAATCAGTATTTACAACTACAGAAGGGCCCACAGACATGCCTCTTGTGGTCCTGGGGTAATCTGTAGTTGTGGGGTAGTAACATGCAACATACAGCCGTCAATCTAGTAACAACATCTTGGGCACCCTCAAATATCTGGAATTTATGCAGTAGTCACATCGTAGGTTTATATCTGTTTTGCTGTCACTGTAGAAGACATTCATATCTGACTGATATTACATTTCTGCAACTGTGCCCAGCCATACACAGTAGTCCAAATGAGGCAGATGATTGTGGGTCTTGAGCAATGGCCAGAAAGAAAAATAAAACTTGAGGAGGAAGCCATCAGTGAAATTCTGGTTGCTGACACGGACTTGGAATCAGGTGCTAAGGCTAGCAAGTTTCAAGACTATTTTGAGGAAGAAGAAGAAGAGGAAGAACAACAACAAGCCTCAGCAGAAGTCAAACCACAGGCTGCAACAAGTGGCGGATTACCAACCTGGGGACTGCCTCAAGGAAGGAACACAAATATTAATCTTTTGTTGGTCCAGCAAAAGGTGTAAAAAAAAGTGAGGCTCCACACATCAACACAGACAGTTTGCCACTGTCTGTGTTGATGTTGTTTTTCACAAAAATTTTTCATCTGCTGATGGAACAGACCAACGTATACTACCAGCAACACTTAGACAGACAAGCCAGACCTAGCCGCCAACTGCCTGACATTACGTTGCCAGACATGATGACTTTCATTGTCTTAGCTCTGCAGATGGGACATGCATTGAAAGACATACTACGTGACTACTGGTCGAGGCTCAGACAGCTACACAATCCGTTTTATGGCAAGACCATGACATGGGACGGATTTTTACACATACTTCATTTTCTGCATTTTGCAGACAATTCACAGAGACCTGATGAAGGCGAAGAATATGACCGACTATAGAAACTAAGGATTGTCTTTGACAAACTGAACGAGGCTTATGCTAATTTCTGTAACCCCTTGGTTCATTTGGCAGTGGACGAGATAATTGTAAAAGGCAAGGACAGGGTTATCTTCAGGCAGTACATTCCAAAGAAAAGAAAATATTTCAGCATCATAATTTACAAACTCTGAGATGAATCAGGGTATGCATGTGACATGAGAGTGTACTTGGGTAGAGACTCACACTCTGTCACTGACGACATGAATGCAACACACGCAACTATTATACATTTGACTAGCAGAGTTGAAGGCTTAGGACACAAAATATTTATGGACAATTTCTTTTCATCCCCAAGACTTTTTTATGACTTGGACAGATGTAAAATAAATTCATACGGGACAGTATGGCGCAACAGAAAAGATATGCCCCGTGACTTGGGACCAAAACAACTGAAATTGAAAAGGGGTGATGTAAGGGTGAAGACTAGGAGAGGTTTGACTTGCATTAGTTTGGAAGGACAGATGAGAAGTTTACATGCTGACTAACATGGATCCACCACCAGGAGAAGGAAATTTTTGTGACGACAGCAACCACCCTGTGAAACGTCACATCACGGAACAGTACAACCGGCTCATGGGTTATGTTGACAATTCTGATCATATGGCTGACAGCTATTGGATGAGTTAGTGTACCTTCAAGTGGACCACGAAATTGTTTTTCCACCATCTGGATCTAACAGTACTCAACAGTAGGATACTGTTATCTTCATGTGGGCCTAAATATACCCACTGAGATTTCAGGCTCCTTCTGGTGAGGAATTTGATTGAGGAAGCTGGAAAGAGCCAAAATCACCCCACCCCCAAATTGGTTGGAAGACCAAGTTCAGGAGCAAAAAATGTTTTATGACTCAAGAGCCGCCAGCGAAATTGTCAATCCAACTGCGCTGCTTGCTGTCTGCGTTCTTCTTGCAGCCAAAGAAAGGGCACAATGTATAAGTGCGCCAGATGTGACGTGGGCCTGTGCATGGTGCCTTATTTCAAGGAATATCACACAAAAGTAAATTTGTAATATATCACCCTCTTTATGAATACTGTGTGTCATGACAAAACAGTAATCCAAGGTGCCACAGACCTTCTGCAGCAGTCAGAATTATGTGAGTAATGAAATCTTTGCACCACATTTTATGTAATGCATGTGATTCACAGGCCTAAATTTATTATTAAACTAGGTGAACATTTTTTCCCAGATTAACCAATTCATAAGCAGAGTGCAAAATTTTATTTCATTAAATTTGAAGAAAAAGTCTATGAGATATGCTTTTTTTTTTTCTAAAAGTTAGCAATAAAATTTAAAATCCCCAGTAAAAAATCTCGGCAGGCTCCGTTGCTCAGAGGGATTTAATTCCAGTGTCAAAGGGTTAATGATTTGGGCTACATGTGGAAAGTCTGTTTCGATATTAACCTTTCAACGCCTAATGTCAACTATAGTGGTCGTACCGCACCGCTAACCTCTAAAGTTGCATTTTATATATTTATTCAACAAATATAAGTAATGAATATTTTAACATGGTATATATTCTCCGTTTTTCTCTCTTCAAAATGCAGTTTGTTTCATAATTCTAACTTATTTGGTTCCTTTAATATTCGCATTTAATATACAGGATGTGCTAAATTTAGAAAATAATTCCGGCTCCAGAAGGTTAAAGTTATTTTTGTTATGGGTCATTGTGTCTCAGAATTAGAAGTTCCCATCCACTTTTCGTGAAACTCTGTGGGATTGAATTTTTAAATAGTCAGCCCAATGATTTGTATTAAAATACTAGGTTACAGACAGCAGGATGAATGTGACATTCAGCAAATGTGTAAAGACCTCAAATATAAAATTATATCATAGTCCTTT
>Ga0123352_10001682_pt1 | contig 29839 bp, 15 predicted proteins | sample TergutLab28metaG_FD_89700 | JGI IMG/M metagenome (GOLD analysis project Ga0123352, IMG submission 89700) | Labiotermes labralis P1 segment gut microbial communities from Petit-Saut dam, French Guiana - Lab288 P1 | ecosystem: Host-associated > Arthropoda: Insects > Digestive system > Gut ... | reverse complement strand
TGATGTTACATCAGTACTGATCTGCCAGTCTGTATGATGTTACATCAGTACTGATCTGCCAGTCTGTATGATGTTACATCAGTACTGATCTGCCAGTCTGCATGATGTTACATCAGTACTGATATGCCAGTCTGCATGATGTTACATCAGTACTGATATGCCAGTCTGCATGATGTTACATCAGTACTGATCTGCCAGTCTGCATGATGTTACATCAGTACTGATCTGCCAGTCTGCATGATGTTACATCTCACATGACAGCAATCATTATAGTCCCACAACAGAAACCTCACATCTTACACATTAGTAGTAACTTCACCACAACCTAACCTACAAAACCTATGACACAAAACATCTAAACTGACCTGCGAACAAACACATCACTTTCATACTCCTTGCTGATACTGGCCCACAGCTCAAGCAGAAGCAGGGGTGTCAGAACCCTCAAGTAGTCATTATACGTGAGAAAGGATGACAACATTGGCCACAGGGTGTTTCCATACACGGGAGGTGGATGAGCCATTGCCTGGTCCTTCTGTTCCTGTTAACAGATTTCAAACAACGAACAGCATTATTAACATGCACTGGACTCATTTAACACTTTATGGCTCACCTAAATAATAGTAAGTTCTTACTTTAAAGAAAATCCATTGCATCTCCATTGCTTAATAAGCCTGCGGAGGTAACTACTGTTTATTCCAAGAACAAAATGAATCCCCAAACAAATGCAGAAGGCAAAAGGTACTAAGTGACACTGCAAATTTCATGATACATGTACTACTGACCAGGTAACTTGCCAGCTGAGCTCCCTAACACTTTACATTCCTGCAGCTGGCATGACATGTCCGCTGCTAGGCTAACCTTGGAATGGCCAGGCAGCATTACACCTGTTCCAAAACATTTAAACTGCTGCCAGTGCATTAGTAGCTTCAGTAACAATGAACATTTTTGCAAAGGACAGAAAACGCTGGTGGGTGCACGTGCAGTGCTTATCTCTTACCAGCCTGCCCATTCACCCACAACCAAAAACTAGCAAATAATAAATTTCATAATTTAATCTGGTAATTGTTAGGTCAAATTTAAGCCACAAATATACCACTTTGTGGTTTAAACTTTTAACTATTTCAAAGACACACACATGAGTGAAGAGGCTTTAATCAGATCCAAAGTAGTGTAATGTGTGTGAAAAACTGTGGTCTTATTATGTGTGACCATCAAGTGCTTGCAATCATTTGATATGTTTCAAAGAACTTACAGTTAAGTGGGGCTCCCTGCAGATGGTGTCAATGGACACTCAAAATACGTTGGAGCTATAATTAATATGCGACCTAGCATACATAGTATGGTACATGAGTGTTTGTCTGTGAAAGCTGAAGGAGACAATGAGCTCCAAAAAGCATACAAGCAAAACAAATGTTTTTAATGCTTAGATGAGACATACCCACTGTGTTTCAGTTATATATATATATATATATATACACACACACACATATATACTAGTTTCAGCTTTTCAATTAAGCCATCATCAGACCTACTCATTATGAAAAGCCATATAAAAAACTTATAACTGTGTGTGGGATTGATATTTCATTCCCTTACAACATATGCAATAAAAATTTATGTTCAAATACATAATAGTTGTATAAAATTGTATGACGAGTATTAAAATTGTAGTTTTAAATACAGATGGCAGGCAGTTTATGTTGACACATCAGGCACAGGTCAGTCTTGTGTGTTCATGGCACTGGAACCAACAGGTGTACTGAGGCAAATTGATTCGGTGTTCATTACATATCTGTTTTAATGTGCATAATACTCCATGAATTTTTCTCATATTGTATAATAATTCCTTTCCAATTCAGTTGATTAAGAAATTTCTATAAAAACAAAAGAAACATATTGATGTTACAGAACGAATATCAAGAAGAAAGTCAAAGATTCTTTACTTTTTTTTTTTCTGCAGAAATGAAAAGCATTACATTACTAAAGTCTTCAAAAGAACCAACTTACACATAGCTTTAACAAATACTCTAACAAACACCTGACTCCAAAGCCACAAGTAAGTGAAGAGAACAAATTCCACTTAAGTGGCATTTATCAACTAACTGGTTTAGATTATGGGAAGAAACATACAGGCCGGACAGGTAGCAATTTTGAAATAAGATACAAAGAACATTTAAAAATAACAATACCAACTGAAAATTTGTCCAGCATATCTGGGAGAATGGTCATGCCTTTGGGAAGATGGTTGATGTGATGGAAATGAGGTGTTTTATTAAAACAAGGGACACATATGGACACAAGAGAAAAATATTTATATACAGAGAAAGCAAAAAATGAAATAAATTAAATGAAAAGACTACAGTCTCCCATAATAAAATTTTCAAAGTAGTACTGAACACAGAAAACTGCTTGACTAGACACCCAGCCAACATACCTCTCCATAATCAGTAACTAATTTCACAGCAGGCAGACGTACCTGATACAGTGCATGCGCACACACACACACCAACATTGATCCATGAATGTTTATTTAACACTGGCCTTCTACAGGTATAGAAATACAAAGCAAACAAGTTCCCAAAGTTTCAAAAACAAGTAAGTACATTTGTAAAAACTGCCTGTATTCCTTTTTATTAAAATTACTTACTAGATATTGACAAGATTTATCAAACTAATTTAATTTACTTAAATTCTATATTTACAAACTCCAATGTCCACAAGAAACTAACAGGAAGAGGATAAATATTATTTTAGAAAAATTCATGGAGTATTATGCACATTAAAACAGAAATGTAATGAACACCGAATCAACTCGCTTCAGTATACCTGTTGGTTTCAGTGCCATGAATACACAAGACTGACCTGTGCCTGATGTGTCAACATAAACTGCCTGCCATCTGTATTTAAAACTACAATTTTAATACTCGTCATACAATTTTATACAACTTTTATGTATTTGAACATAAATTTTTATTACATATGTTGTAAGGGAATGAAATATCAATCCCACACGCAGTTATAAGTTTTTTATATGGCTTTTCATAATGAGTAGGTCTGATGATGGCTTCATTGAAAAGCCAAAACTAGAACCTGAAGATCTATAAATTGTATGTTACTTATACCATTCACGTTTCTACAATCAATGCATTTCCGAGCCAATGCACTCCATGATACAATGTACACAGCACACATAGAAACTCCTACATGTTTTGGCACCCAGGCGCCATCCTCAGGAAGTTGTACAGTGTACAAGCCAACCTGCTAATTTATGTTTTGTTCATAGTACCAAGTTTAATTAAAACACTAATTGTTACAATATATACAGTATAAAATACACAACATACTAGCAGGCTGGTTTGTACACCTTTGCTACAGTAACTCCCTGAGGATGACACCTGGTTACCAAAACATGGAGTTTTTTTATGTGTTACGTACAGTGTATCACAAAGTGCATTGGTTGGAAAATACATTGATCTGTATATTGTGTTGGCAGGACCGTGGTTGGAATAAAATATACTCAAAAGTTTTCAGCCACAGCAGTCTGCATTTTACTTCCAATTTAGTTCTGCCACATTACACTTCCCAGGGAAACTATGATAGCTCAATCTTCGTAAATAACCAACTTGACGCACAATTCCTTTTCTTATATTTGTTTATTCCAATTCTCTACATGTTTCGAGCAACCAAGTGAGAGTCAATTGTATCAATATGACCTCTGGTATATGTCACTCTATGTAGGTGACTGTATGGTATGCAGGTATAGATCTATACCTGTACACCACACGGTCACCTATATAGATTGACATATACCAGAGGTCGTACTGATACAATTGACTCTCCTGATGATGAGCACTTGGTTGCTCGAAACATGTAGAGAATTAGAATAAACAAATAACAGAAAAAAATTGTGCATCAAGTTGGTTATTTACAAAGATTGTAATAAGAAGTACAGTCAACAAAACACAAAATTATGATAGCTCAGTCAGCATAGTGACTAGTGCAATGGTTAAGAATGAGTGGAGCTATATTTCTACTCTCCCATATGCCTTCATGGTGTGGAGAGGGGCAGCTTTACTGTTTAACTTTTATATGCCCCAAGATATTACATCCGTTTGGAAGCAGATTGATAATCTGTTTTGTAACCATGAAAGCTGTGATAACATTTGAAGAAACATATGGGATTCTCCACAATTTATGGGATCTGTAAGTTCATTACTATGCACACATCCCACCACCAACCCCTATTCTGAGCCAGATTAATCCATTCCATGTCATCCCATCCTATTTCTTTAAGATCCACTATAACATCTTCAAAGTGGTCTCCATCCTTTCTGCTTCCCTACAAAATCCCTGTATAAATTTATTTCTTCCCCCACATCACATACCCCACCCATCTCCATGATACAATCACCCGAACAATATTAGGTACAGAGTACAGATTATAAAGTTCCCCATAATACAGTTTTCTCAAGTCTCCTGTTCCTTCTACAGTATTGGGCCCAAATTTCTTCCTCAGCAACCTCCTCTTGAGCTCCCTTTATGTATGTTCTTCCTAAAATGTGGCAAATCAAATCCTACACCCATGTACAAAAACATGACAAGTTATAGTTCTGCCACTGTGATCTCACAGCACAGCATTAGCTCCCCTATTAACATCACAAACAATGATATCCATGCGATGAAGAGGAGAGATGATACTGTCCTGCAGCTCCCCCCTGCCAAATTGCCAGAACTCCAAAATGTCATTGCGATGTGTGCGCACGATAAAGCTGTCCCTGTCCATGCCATGAAGCCATACAGACACAACACACATGTAGATCTATTCATTGTCAACCTTAGCACTAGATGGACCTAAGTGGTCAAACTGATACCCTGGCCACTTCACACCAAGCTGCTCTGGCTAGTTTAGGCCTAGGGCAAATCTGGACATCGTACAGAAGACAAAAGTCTCCTACCCTTGCCAGGAGCCAAACTGCCGATCTGGCCCACAGCGTGGTCACTATACCAACTATGCTACCTGGCTGCAGCATGCATTACAAACAAAACATCACTGAAAACAGGTGGTTTACAGACAAATATGGTTCCCTTTCCACTGAGGAAAGTATGATACTATCATACTGCGGGAGTAAATCTTCCAGAATGTGATGTTTGGTCACTAGTGTTTTGAAGCACCCTGCATCCTTGACAGTGCTTTGAGAAACCACCTCACTCCAACACATTACTAGAATTTACAAAACACATATGGTGGAAAGTTTCAGGACACACGTAGTCGGTACACCAACCAGGCTACAGGCTTCAAAATCTGGGGTTCAATTCCTGGCAGGGACAGCAGATTTTTCATTTTTCCAAAGTGCCCAGACTGGTTCAAGGGCCCATGCAGCCTCCTATGCAGTGGGTACTGGCAGTTCTTTCACCGGGCATGCATAAAGCTGACACTAACTTCCGTCTAGTGCTGAGGTTAAGAATGGGTGAAGTTCATTCCCCTACATGCCTTTGTGTCATACACAGCGACTTTACTTTTACCTTCCTCTTGGCTGGTGTAGAAGAGAAGGAAATTTAGAGAATAAGCTAGACAGCGGTGTAATGTGCTGGATGATCAGCCACCACCTAGATTGAAGGGAGTAAATATATTGACTTCAATACAATATTAACTGCTACTACCTTCAATATATCAGTGCCGGCAGCACTGTGAAAACTTATGATGGCTTGTACCAAATATCATGAGATGTAAAGCTTAGTGTAACCAACTCCATACAGAAGAGGCCTTGAGAGGCTAATGGACCATCACATACTCAAGAAATACCTCACATTTGATAAATGCAAAGTTTCATTACCATGTTCACAACAGACTGCCACTTGTCCCTCTCCTAAGCCAGATCAATCCAGTCCTTGTCCTCCTACCTTATTTCTTTAAGATCTGCATTGATATTATCCTCCCATCTATGCCTAGATCTTCCACTTGGTCTCTTTCCCTGAGGCTTCCCCATCTAAACCTGTGTGTATGTTTCTTTTCCTTTAAATATGCCACATGCCCACCCACCTCATTTGGCTTGATTTCATCACCCAAACAATATTTTATGCAGAGTAAAAATTTTGAAGTTCCTTGTTATGCACTTTTCTCCTTTCACCTTTTATTGAATCTTAGTGCACTTTACAATAATTAAGAGCACTGTACACACGATCTGTACACTCTTTGGCCAATCCAAACTGACTGTGATCATTTAAACTGAAGTTACTTCACTCTACAAAGACCATCAGATGCTGACTTCATGTGGTTTTTTAATATACAGTAGTGTCAATGACATGAGGTATCTCCTGCAAAGAAGGTCATTTAGACCAGTTTTACTGAAATATATTGCAAACTTACACAAAAGAATAGTACAATTAAAATCACATGTTCCTCATTTTGAATGACAGATGAAAGTGGACACAACATGTATTACAAATGAATGATACATGCTTTCCCAAGTTAGTTTACAAATTCATTTTGGTTGGCAGAAGAAATGTATGCCAACCAAGGAAAAGATGGGAAGAGGCCAACACCCAAATAAATAAAAAAAGCCCAAAAATGCCTTACACCCTGTTCCTGATGATGACCCCTCACTGGTCCTGCACCTTCCCTCTCACAAGGTACCATTATGGAGATGACAGCACAAACCAGAAGCTCAGATGTGTATGCTGACTGCACACACTGCATCCAATTCCTACTGGAAGACTATTTGTGTATTTGTTTAACTCATTCATGGTGGGCAATGGAATGCACTGGGGCACCTGACAGCTGAGGTCACAGATGCATGCCCAGATATGTATGGACATGCATACGTAAACCTGCATGTGCCATACCTGAACACTGTGATTTTCTAACTTGTAAACCAGTAACTATATCAGTATATTTGCTTTAGGACACTGGTACATAGCCAAGCCTGCAACTTAGGAAACCACAACATAATGGTAAATCCTTCAGAGAATTACAGGTGGGAAAAGTAAGATACATGCACATTTTTGGACACAGAAATACAAGCAAATACTTCAGGATGTTTTCTCATAAACAGCAGTCAGTCAGAATGGTTGCAGCAGAATCATAGTCTTAAGGGAGTTGTATGACATCCAGCTGTAACAGCACCTTCAGTTCAACTTAAGTGTATTACAACCATCCTGAAAGAGTTAAGAGATAATGGATAAAGTGGGAGTGTTGAATACTCATATATGAATCTAATTCTAATGATATGAATACAGTTATGGCTCACCGTCAGCCACTTTGGATTCCAACACAATATATGATACAAAACATCCTCCAAATCTGGACCCTTTTGTTGCAGCTGTTGAGTGACAACCTTCCTTGGAGTAGGAGCATCTTTTTTGTGGGCAACTGGGAGAAGGCGTGAATCCTCAGCCACTGGTATGACATGTGTCTGCACCAGTTCACTGTCACTCTTAAAACACACTTTCTTTTTTTCGTTTCTGTTTTTTGTTGGCACAGATGTTTTTAAAATAGGTACAGTCTGAAAGGAACTTGTAGGTATTGGAAGCCTGTCCAATGAGGAGGTTTCTACCTTCGCACCAGAAGGCACCTCTGGCTCAGTGACACTAACAGATGATGAAGGCTGCTCAGACAGTCTCGGTATTCTTGGGAGAGCTTTAACACTTATTACTGGGGCAGAAGATGATCTTGCCTCACGTCTCTTGGGCTGTGGAGCACTCTTTTTAGTGGCACCTTGTTTTGGAATCTTCTCTAAAACAAGGTGTATTTTTTGCTCAGCAGAGGATGAAACCACTGTATCAACTATATTTGAAACTTGTGCACCACCACTTGTGGACTCAGCCCCCTCCACCAAAAAAGCTCCTCTATTTTTGTCGGTCACTTTAATTCTCACTCCTGCACGCAATTTCAGAGAATCTTTTTTTGAAGCCCCAGCAACCATCTTCTCCTTCTCAGAAATGGCTTTCAGCTTTTCCCTACGTTTATCTGCAATTTGCTTCTTTTGTTTTGCAGTGAAGTTATGTGGATCATCAATTATGGATAAACGGGGGTTGACTTTCTTTTTCCTTGAATCAGTTTTTTTCTTACTAGTAGCATTACTGACAATATTTCTAGGTTTCACTACTTGCTGGCAAATATCCAATTGATCCTGGTACAAACGTGTAGCTGCTTCTGCAGAAATGCCTCGCTGAAAAGCTCGTCGTGGTGGCAATGGTGGTGCATCAATTATCAATGTCCTTGCATCATTTGTATGCTTGTTAACATGTTCTTTACACTTAACTTTAACATCATGAATTGTTTTCAATAACTCACATGCCAATGGCACCCTCTCTGCCCCTTCACCATCGACAGCAACTTGTGGTACACTTGTGTCCTTCATACACCCTTCTTTTGGATCTATGTCCCTTCTTCCTGGCTCTACTGGCAATTGTTGTGGCTGTAATACTGAGACTGGTTCAGGTTCAAGGTCTTGCTGTGAGAGTTTCTTGAACCAAATATCATCAAAATCTGAGTCATCATCTGCTAGCACCAATTCATCAATGTCTTCAACATCCTTATGAAATGCTGGATCTTCGTGGGCTGCATCCTTGCCTTCAGTTTGCAGTAACTCTACAGCAGGCTTCTGATCATCAAATACTTGTGATGAAGGGAATTCTTCATCACTGTCATCACTTACAACAATTACATCTTCCACAAGCGTGTAATTTAAAGAATCATTTGCAAGTTTTGACACACCCGAATCATCTGATTGCCACATATGCTCATCAAGCCTTTCTAATTTCAAAATTGATTTGTTTTGGCATATTTGGACAAACAATTCCTCACTGAGAGTTCTCCCTTCCACAGAAACTGAACCATCTGCATTTTTGCTGACCTGTGCTATGCTTTTGCCTTTGTATTCACTCACAGAAGTCACTCTATTTTGGACTGGTGTCTGTGACTTATGGCTTCTTGTAGAAATGTCATCTACAGATCCTGTGCTAGGTTTCTCAAATTGTCTACTACCAGAATTGGAACTATTTTCTGAGATGCAAAGCAATGCTCGCTTTTCTCTCAGCACCTGTACACCAGACCTTCCGTTTCCTATGGTTTCTCTAGTTAATAAGAGCTGCTGCTGACAACCGTCTATTTCAACATCCTCGTCTGAAGACGAAAATACAGAAATAATACGCCGTCTCTTTGGCTTTTTCTGCCCCTTTTTAGCCACTGGCCTTTCTTTATTATCAGAAATACTAATTTCTATTGGTGAACTTTCAGCTTCAAGAGGAAGCTGTTCTAAAATTTGTGAACTTTCTGCGCATTTATCATGACACTCAACAGGTGAGATTTTCAAATGAGATTTGTTTTTATCCCCATATGAAATGCCTGGGTGTTGCACAGGTAACTGAATATCATCACCATCAACATGACTGCTAATAGTGTTACTAATGGCAAGTCCCTCTGATCCATTCATCAGACGCGACTTCTCATGCTCTCCAAATCCACCACCACCAGTCACCACAACAGATTTATTTCCTTTGCTTAACATAGTTATGGGTTCTTTGGAAACTAAACTCAGTCTTGATTTATGTGTTCCACCTACAGTTTGATCAGTCTGTTTGAGTTTCTTCTTTACAGGTTCATTTAAACATATTGTTTTTTCTTCTTTAAAGGCTGCACTGCTGTGTAAGTCACATGTTACGTCTTGATCACCTACTGGGACACCTGGTTTAAAATTTGGCACTTTTTTGCAACTAGAAATGTAACTAATATCAACAGAACACACTACTGGTAAAATAGAACTATCTTCATTTGCTTTTGTTTTTGTGTCCAATCCCTTACTCTGGACATCTTCAAGCACTCCATACTGTCTCTTCCTTTCTCTTTTCCCACTGCCAGAAGACACATCAGAATTTATCACAGACACGCTGGAAGATGTTTCCAGGTTCACTGTGGCATCTCCCAGCCTTGGAGCCAATGGACATTCCTCCTTCATATGGTGCTTCTTGCTGGCCTTTGCTTCAGCCTCCCTGCTACCCTGGTCACCACTTTCTGAATCAGAATCCGTAATGATAACCACTTCATGAGCACCTGTACTTGAATCTGGCAAGGTAGAGAGTTGGGGTATGAGCTTCTGTAAAAAAAAAAAATTAAGATAAGGTTTATCAGCAAAATTTGAGATTCTCACAGTGGTGTTAGTGAGGATGCAGGTCTGCTGCATTGTGACACCTTATTGTTGGTGAGTGGTTCATGAACTTTTGAAGGACCATACAGTCTTCACCTTCTGGGTCAAGCAGTCCAAGAAGAAAGCCCCGGTACAATGACACAGTGCCGCATCCAAGATGACTGGAATCTTAAACTTTTCAAATTTCTGAGCGTGTGAACATGCCTTCAGAAGCAAGCAGTTCAGGAAGAAATTCTTCTTGAATAGCTTGACCCTTGCAGCTAAGACACTACAATCCTCCAATATGTTGGGAACAATGCACAAAACTACATATCATCACATTACAGAAGACCAGAATTCTCAAGTTTCAAATTCGTGTGACTGTGTATCACCTACTCTCTCATGTTTCAAGGTGCTGTTACACTCATGACAAATAATGACACCAGTGTTGGTAAGTTTGCACACTGCATTTACCCAAATATAAGATGACCCTGCCGATATGATAACACTTCTTCAAAGTCTTCAGTTTTCAGTAAAATATCTATAATACCCTTCTGTTTTGCAGGTGATGAATAAGGAAAAAAATTCTTTCTTATATTCAGGTAAATACAACGTGTGTTTTGCAACTGTCAATTGCCATACCTGATCATGCACATCCAACACACTGCAGGGTATTCTTTGCAAATGTAGTGTCTTTGGTGGCTTGTTTCGGTCAGTTTTATATGTCATCTGTATTACCTTACAATGGTTTGTTCCTACAGTACAGACCAGAGCTCCCTACCACTATACACAGCTGCAACAGGCATGGCTGCATTTGCCTCCGTACAGCGAGACAGCATTACACCTCTTTATAAAACATTCTCTCTGCTGGGAGGACATTCACAGATTGTCACTAAAAGATACAAAACACTTGGTGGGACAAGCACAGCATACTCTTGCTAGCATGCCCCTTCACCCCTAAGATAACAACTATGAAGTAATCTGGTCACCAAAACTCTCTCACACAGCTCTTTAACATTTTTATAATATATGATAGACGGAAATCACAAGATGTATAGTATCCTTCCAACGTTATGTATTGCATCCTTCCAACGTTTCTTATTCTTTTCATGTTAGCAAGCTTTTACAAGATTTCTAAATGTCAAACTAGCATGAACCTTGTGTATGCTACAAACCAAATACATAATTTAAAAACACTGATACTGTTTCAATGGAATGTCTTTTATATTTTTCACAGTGTTAGTGAATATAAATTTCTACTATTATTTCTCATTATTCAACACAGTAAAGAACTAATGGTTCCTATGGAAATATACAAATAAAAGACAAGTAGCTCTTTTATCCAGCATTTTATTTCACAATGTGCCTGTTACTGGGAAAAGTTAATAAAAATTACTGTAGTGTGTTACTAGGCATATTTTCTTTGGACCAACTACTTTTACAGGAAATATAATGAGGCATTTATATGTAACAAGAACTATGAAAATTAAAAGTCTCAACACACACAGCAAAGATCCTAAATTTCTCCAAAAAATATATATAGACAACTAAATGACAACTGCAGCATTACCTTACAAAATTTTCGACAAAGTCGGTACACGTAGCAATCCGAGCCCGTTGTCTCACTAACACCAATACCAATCAGATCCCCTTCTCGTAATTGGAACTCCCCATCAGTAAGAATTCGAGATTTGTTGACATATGTCCCATTTGAACTCTATAAGAAGAAAACACTAGTATGAGAGAGTAAACAGACTGGGTCACGGACCCAAGAAGCTGTCATTGTGGGGCCCCATAGGGTCCGCTCTGGAAAACACAATTCACTGAGCAGGGCCGAGACAGGACTTTCATGACTTATGTCACCTCATTTGGGCAGAGATCAAAAGAAAATTGCTTTCAGTGTGAAACAGCCGTGGGAGAACTGCATTAAATGTAGCTTACAACATACAGTAAATTCTTCACAGATTTAAGCACAAACATTCTTAGAGGGACAGAAATGATTGAGAATAGGCAGACAATTCACTGGCAAACTATACAATTTGTCATAATGGAGAGATGGAAAGGGGAAATGAAATAGGTCACTCTGTATTGTGACTGGGCTACACTCTGGATCCTTGTTTGATTCACAGTAGGGATAAAAGAGATTTTCTCTTCTCCATAGCATCCAGATCAGTTCTGAGGGCTACACTGCATCCCATTCAGCAGGTTTCGGGGGCCCTTTCCATGGGTGCAAAGTAGCGGAGACACAAAGCTGACCACTCACCTTCAAGTTATGCTCGGGTTACAAAAGAGTGGAGCTATACCACCACTCTTCCATAACTTTTCATGGCACAATCATAAGTAACTTCATACATTTACCTTTGTGGAGAAGCACAGAAAATACAATATATACATAAAATACATGTAATGTATGCTAAATCATATGACATAAATAGTAACAGTTTTGAAATATAATGTAACTTCCATACAGAAGAATTTATATGATGATTCAGGTGTTCAGAGATATGACACTGTGTCAGTCTGTGATTGGTTCCTAGTGTTTCAAAGGCACCATATGCCATTAAAACATTGGGAAACATTTACCAAATGACAGTGTCATAACCCAAAAAAAACTGCATCCTCAGAAATACTGCTGGAAAAACCTGAAATGTCATAAGAATTTGTAAGACTTAGAATTTTTTTGTATCATAATCCCATCTTGTCTATTAATTGATAACTGCTTTTATTACCAAGCAAACACAACACTTTGAACACCAGCAGATAAATGTGTAGTGTTAAAAGTGATGAGTTTGCTCTGATGATTAAAAAAGATATAGAAAAAAAAATCATTCTGATGAGAACTGATAACGGTTCTCCTAAATTGTATGCACTACATTTCAAATAACAAAGTATTCAGCACCGTGCTCTTCTGAGTTATTATGCAGCCACTACTTGCTGCGTAATAACCCAGAAGAGTGCGGTTCTCAGTTACTTCGCAACATAAGCCTGATATCACACATAAAACAAAGTATTCAGTAGAAAATTATACTTAAAAATGAGTCCCACATCATGTGATTACTTCTGCATGCACTCTTCAGCATCATTTTATGCAGTTTACAAGTTTAACCTCCTCAGATTTGCATAATGTGCGATATCCTTCCAGTCAATAACAACAACTTTTACACATCACTCACAGTCCACAGTCCAACTGACTTCCGCATACTGCAGATATAGACTTCTGAATCAACCAAATTTAGTGCTTATAGTCCTATTTCTTGTTACAATTTCATAAAGTCGAGTACATCAGCTCAATTGCTACAGCTTCTTGCTTGCACAAGGACATTATTTTATCTGACAGTTCTCACCACTACTTCATTCAGGCTTCTTCAACTGACACTGGGCACACAGTGCTCCTTGCTATTCCAATATGTCATGAGCAAGGGTCCAAGCATTTTAGTTCAATGCCCTGCAGTTTACATTAGGTTTTTACTCACCACATTCATAGCAAAGTGCTAGAAATGTTTTTCTTCAGCTTGCAGACAAAAGTCATATATAAAAAACACATTAATTGCATATCAATAATTGTATAAGTTTAGCAAACTGACAGGAAGTGGTAAGTGCAGGCTGTTAGATAAAATAATGTCCCTGTGTAAGTAAATCTGTATTGACAAGAACTTCAATGTTTTGCACATTATTCAAATCACCTTACAGCAAACCACAGAACCTCTAAATTGGTTTTCCAAGTACAGAAGTAGTAAAGGCATTAAAAAATGCTTAATAACACATATGAACTAAGATACTTACTGCCAAATCAACAATTGTAAGATTTTCACCTCTCTGAAGAATTTTGCAATGTTTTCTGGAGACATGCAGGCTGAGACACTGAATAACATTATCCTTGCCCCTGCCAATTGTATACTAAAACAAAAAATGTGAACTATTATGTGTAATTATGCAGCAGATCACTGTATTTTGGCGACATTCAAGTACCTGGGAATGACAGTAACAAATTAACGACAAGACAGTGAAAGGTCAAAAACTGTTGTACAGGCCTCTAAACTGCTGTGCACATCATCTGTTGGCAGAGTGAGCTCCATTACTGTGATAGACAAGCTAACAGGACATGACAGTTGTCACATAAAATAATTAATCTACACACATGCATATACATATACAGATTACACATACATGGGAACCAAATAAAATATATCGAAATGAACATTGACAAGGAAAAGCGTAAAAGAAGAAATTACAAAAATGAAAATGCCTAAGAGAGGGGAAAAAAAATGTCTTTTAATAGTTACTGCATTCCCATATCAAAGAACATATCAGCAACAAGGACACAAATTATGGTAGGCAATTGAAAAATGGCAGCTGAGATGAAACTTTAAGAACAGATGGAAAAACCAGAAGAACAAAAAATAAAAAGTAATTGCAAGTACAAAGAAATACCTTTCAAGATCAGCATCAGTAAAATTTAATACCATATTAACCGCCTGACAACAAATGTCAAAATATAAGAATGTGTTTTGGTGCACTATCAACACCATCACTAGTTTCCTTGATGCTAGCAAAGGTTCTACATGTGTTTGGCAAAATGCTGTTGAAGAACTGGGTCACTGCAATACCCACTATCTTAAATGTAGAACATTTAGATTACTAAAAATTAAAATCTCATTTACAAAATATGTTCCGAGGTCTGACAACATATTTTGTAAACAAGTAAAATGGTATACAGTTTAGACAATGGATACTCAAATGGCCCATCTGTTTCACAGTATTCTTGCCAAGCACTTGTACAACCACTGTTAGCAAATATGGCACTGATGAATATGACAGTGTACTGAAAAACACACTGTACAGTTTATGAAATGTATGTGCATGTATGTGTTGAAAGGTGACCGGATATTGTAATAAATCTTACAAACATATTTTAACAACGAACAAAGAGAATTTCAAAGGAGGTTTTTAAGATGAATGTAAACTGTAAAAGCCAAATAAGAAGATGGAGATGAAGATCAGAACAAAAGGTCAGGAAAGACATAACTTGGAAGGAAGTAAGGAAGGAAGGATAGAAGGAAGAACTTGAGGAAGACTGTGGGGTGGCTTTGGGGAAGACAGACATGGAGAGAACTGGACTCTTAGATCATTCACATAAAGTAAAAACATCTAGGGAAGGAGCAAAGTAAGCAAAATTGGTGCACAAAAGATTTAAATCTAGCTCACACCCACACAATGCTTGCTACTTGCTATTCTGTTCAAAACGGTTGGACATCATTTCCTATACATTTATTCAGTCTACTACATGACACCATCAATACATCAGACTATATAGTGCCAATAAGTAGGATGATTCGCAAAATTATGAAATGAAATGGATCTGGAAGGTAGATGTCATGGCCTTATTTGAAGCACTTCTTCAGCATTTGCCATAAGACTCAAGGAAAGCCACAAATCACATTGGTCAGGATACTAAATCAATGGAACTTGAACCCACAGCCTCCCTAATACAAAGGAGTGCCAATTGCTTGAACATGTCATTCAGCATCATGTATCTGGAAATAAGAATTTTACCTGCCAATCTGCATGCCTTGTGTCTTCCACAATGAATTTTAAAAAATTCAGTGAAGGCCAAATTGTAACCCTTTATGAGTATATTTTATTGTCAATTTTCAAGTCACAAATTACTGTCTATTAAATTCTAAAGTTGCCATGTAGTGTATCTAAAGCTTACTGCTTGTAGTATTCTATATGCTAGTGAAGTCTAGTGGCAAATATATATTGTAGCACTGTATGGTAATTGCATCTGGAAATTACTCATGAACAATTAATACTGTAATGTACGCAACATTGGGCAACTACTTGGTTTCGTTGTACAGACTGGAATGTGTTTACATTGTAACTTTAGTTGACGTAACTTGGAAACGTTGGGCAGCTTACCTCACAACTGTTTGTTGAGAGATGTATTCGTGCCCCAGTTGAGTGATGCAAATATTAAGTATAATATTTGAGTCAGCACAACGCCACTATAAAATCCCAAGGAAATTAGGTTAATGGAAGACTCGCAAGATTAGTCACACCAGAGAGAAGATTTACAGAAGAAATTTGGTCTACGACACATTGTTACTCTGTGACCCGCAGTACAGTTATATTTTGTAATATATCATTGGTGCCATGTTGGGCTACTCCATATTCTGGCTGATAACAGGAGGTAAGCTGGACTGACCAATTATAACATTGCTTGTGTTAGCGAGTCATTTTCAGAAACTGAATACTTTTCTAAAATGTACGATCACAAGTTGGGATTGAATAGTGGCATGACGAATATTTGACTTATAAATCTGTAATTCACCGTATCTAGGGAAATTAACAAACCCATTTCGGCTAATGTAACTTACCTGTATATTAATGTATATATAGTAGACAACAGAATTTACAGTTACATTTTGTTACGCGGCTTGTCACTCACTTAACCCAAAGGTGTCCTCTCACCCCCGAAATACCTGCTAGGTAATCACGAAGCCTCTAACTGGCTAACGCTACCGCTTATTTCCTGACCCGTGGGAATTTCAGGATAGGACACACTACGGCCACAGTAGAATTGCCCAGACTTACCGCTTGGTTTGGGGCACTACATAAAATGGTGACAGCGATATGGACACGACCCCCATGTCATTACAGGAATTGGTGACAGCATTGTGGACGCAACCTGGTCACTACATAAATTGGTGACAGCGGTTTCGACACAAACTGGGTCACTACAATACCTCTAATATAATTTCCATCATTCCTTACCTTCAGGTTACAGCAGGCTGACATTTAATGATTACTTAGGCCAAATAAAACTGTCACAAATATTAGAATCATGAATTCCACTGTTCACTTTCAATGTAAAGCACCTACTTGGCTCCAAAAAGTTATGAAATACAAGCAATAAGAAATATAATATTGGCCAACATTTTAAAAAGTATGGAAATCAATTTTAATAAAACACAAACACTTTTTGAAGCATAAAATTCTTTAAATTATTGATGAAGAATCTCATTCCAAAAAATGAACATATTGACCTCAATTAATTAAAGTACTTGCCTCAGCTGTAACTGACAGCAATAGCAGGACAGTGGGGGGACCTGACTTGCAGCCAAGTGGTCTCAACCCAGCTCATTGGAACCAGTCACAAAAGGTCAAAACAACTGCACAAAATTTTACATTGTTTATACCATGCAATGTGATAGAGTTATTACTATTAAAATAATTGAATGCACTCTTGCTATTATTTTAATTTCACAAAAGCTCTACTACGTGCCATGGGCCATGAGGGTCCATAATCAGGAAGCCAAGTTTAGAATACAGGCATTATGGTACAATGTTATGTCCAAGTATATACATGACATTATGGTATAATGCAATGTCCAAATATATATATATATATAATATATGATATTATGGTACAATGTCATGTCCAAGTATATACATAGTATTATGGTATATGTCATGTACAAGTACATACATCGTATTATGGTATATGTAATGTCTGAGTATATATATAGCATTATGATATAATGTCATTTCCAAGTACAGGGTCCGGCAGAAAAAAACTGACAATTTTTAAGTGAAAATAAAATGAAAAGTATACTATCTTTTTAGGTGAATTTATTACTAAAACTGTCTTTATCTCAAAGCATTTTAATTATAATATTCACTTCCTGAATATGTTTGTGTGGTGGCATCCCTTGTCAACACATTCCTGCAAGTGTTGCTGGAAGTTCTGCATCATTTGCATGGTGGGAGAAATTCCTGCTGCTTCGTCCTTGATGCTCTGTTTCAAGTCCACTGTTGTCCTTGGTTTATTTTTGTACACCTTGTTCTTGAGATATCCTCAGAGGGAGAAGTCGCAGGCGTTGAGATCGGGCAATCTTGCAGGCCATTCAGTATTCCCTCTTTGTAAGATAATGCAAGCTGGGAACATCACGTTGAGGACTTGCACTGCAATCCTTGGTGTGAGGTGTAGCCCTGTCTTGCTGAAACCAGGGAGTCTGGGTTTCAACACCAAGTCTCTGCAACTCCAGTTCCAGAAATATGCGAAGCATCTCAGTGTAGCGGGCTGAATTTACTGTTACTGCCCTGCCTGCCTCGTCTTCAAAGAAATAGGGGCCGATCACCCCAAAAGATGCTACACCACACCAAACAATGACCTTCTCAGAATGTAAAGGTTTCTGGCGAATATTATGAAGCTTTTCGGTTGCCCAGTAGCGACAGTTTTGAGAATTGGCACTGCCACAAAGATGAAAATTTGCTTCATCTGGCATCCGGCACAAGAACGTGGTTAAAGTTGTCATTATCCACAGCATTCAACAGAAACTCACAAACAGTTTTTCGATTTGATCATTTATTGCTTGAACCACAACCATTTTGTAAGCATGGAAATTTAAGTCCTCATGCAACATTCGGCCCACCATACAATCAGACATCCTTAATGCAATGGCATTTCTGCTTGCTGATTGCCGAGGACTTCTGAAAAAAGCCTGATGCACTCGTTCAGTGTTCTCAGGAGTTCTAAGTAAAGGTTCTCTTCCTCGGGTATTTCTGCCAGACCCTGTATATATATGGTATTATGGTATAATGTCCAAGTATATATATGGTAAAAAAAGGTAAAGTGATACCATTACAGGCCCGGTGTGGCCCAGAGGGTGGGTAGAGGTATAGCTTTACTCTTCCATGATCGCAGCACTAGAAGGGGGTGAATGGTCAGCAGCATGCCCCAGCTGTACTTTACCCCCGGGAAAGATCTGGTACCCATTTTACAGGAGGCTGGGTGGGGCCCAGGGCAGGTCTGGACAGGCGGAAAATCTCATCCCCACCGGGATTCAATCCCGGACTGTCCAGCCCTTACTCAGTCGCTATAAAGTAAATATATGGTATTACGGTATAATGTTATGTCCGAGTATATATATGGCATTATGGTATAATGTCATGTCAAAGTATATATGGCATTATAGTATAATGTCATGTCAAAGTATATACACAGTATTATGGTATTATGTTATGTCCAATATGACATTACACCGTAATGCCTGTATTCTACAACTGGCTTCCTTTGATGGACCCTAATGGCCAGAGATATGCAGATGAGCTTTCGTGAAATAAAAATTAAAACAAGAGTGCATTCAGTTGCTTTAATAGTGGTAACTGTTAAACAGCTGGTGAACACAACAGGTCAAACTCGAGAACAGTGAGGTTCAAAAACGTCAAGACTCTACCATACTATACACTTAAGGATTGTACAGATGCTCTGCCTGGAAGTACTGAAGGTAGGCACATGCCAGCATGCACACACTATCCTACTTACTTTCATGCACATAACTATGAATAATTCCTACTTACAACCCTATCACCAGATGATATCTCGATCTTATGGTTAGATCCCACACGTTCAAGGATCCAGCGAAATGCCATATGAGCTGTAAATAATTCACAAACTTTCAGATTCCCAAGTCACATGGAAAGGCAAAAGACAAATTCAATGGGGATTCTGTTGTATGCCCAGTACATACCAATGTCATGCATCATGTACACATACAGGTATCACTGTTATCATGCGCCCAAGCATGGCAGCTTTATCACATACCTGGATTTGCATCACACCTGCCATGCTAGGGGACAATGTTGCCAGGTATGTTCAAGTTTGGCAACAGTATCACTGCATGCACAGATGGTGGCTCTTTCATAACCAACAATAATGGTGCTAGGCAAGACAGAACTCTGAATGCCAAAGACCACAAGTGAAACAGGGAATAGTGTCACAGTCAGCCAGTTTACTCTTTACACAGACTGTCGAACAAGGGCTGAATATATCTTTCTGTCAGTCATGCCCCACACGGAGTCTGTGTGAACAATTTTTGAAAGATGTGCTACAAGAACTTGAAGGCATAAGACACACCAATCCAGACTTTCTGAAGTGTCCCCTTCCTCATGCTCAGCTTTCACCAACAGCATACTGTTCTTTAAACATGTGCCATTCTTATACAAGTATGGCCAGCTTTTGTGTTCTTACACTATGTGATGCAATACATGTTCTGATGTTTCAGAACGAATTGGTTTAGGTTGATGTTGAAGTGATGAGGGGGAAGAAAATACGTTCGTTATGTTGAAAGGTTGGAGAGAATCTGGCCACACAAACAGAAAAGTGCAAGAAAGGATAAAAATTTTCCTGATGGGCAGATGTGAAAACTATGGCGAGGTGGGAGGTTACATTCTTGACTTTAGGAACAACATCCACAGCCTTACACACAGGTTAATGTTTCTCTCAAAGCCTTCAGTACTTTTTTGAGCCTGCTTGTCACAAAGTACAGAGTCATTGTTCTCTTTTTTAAATATTTATTACAAAGAAAATATGTACAGCACGTTCAAGGGCAAATAACAAAATTATTCCCCTAACAATTTTCAATGAGTATCTATATAATGGCAGAAGTAAATAAAAGTGAATATAAATAAGAACAGTGAGAGTCTAAAAAAAACACAGGGGCTATCGGCGAGCCAATTACAGCAGAATGTGCTCAGTCATTTATGTCTGTATTTCCTGTACATAATAATCAGGTCGGCTATGGCATAATTTTCGATTTGTTGGAGCTGGGGGTTGGGGTGGGACGGGCAGTGTGCAAAACATTTGGGTGTAATATGGTGGATCATAACTGAGATGAGTTCAATGTTTACAGTGCCATGCAAGTGGGAAGTAAGAGTATGTCTGGGATAATTATCAATGACTCGCAGACACTTGGACTGGATAACTTGGAGTCTGAGGTAGCTGGAGGGACATGTTGAACTTCAGACAGGGGTGATATAAGTTAGAATGGACTGAACGAGTAATTCAAAGAGGGTTAACATGTTGGACTGTGTTAGTGTTGAATCTTAGGCGAGGAGGGGAAAACAATACAGAGAGCGCTTAAGGTTTTGTTGGTGACAGTGTGCAAGTATTTATATAAAGCTGAATTTGTTCCAAATTTTTCTTGGCTATATACAATAAATGCCATTAATAAAAATGTCTATTCAAATGGATGAGGTGCTGTCTCTAATCTCTTAAAACAGACTTGTACATAAACTTCTAGGTTTTGCACCAATCATAAGTTTAATGGTTTTGTTTTGTATAGTAAATACCCGTATCCTTTACTGTCAGATGAATTACTGCAAAAATTGTTCCATATTTCATTATGAACTGAATGTAAGGAAATTAAACTGTTTTCAGTGTTGCAGTGTTACTGACGTGCAATGTAGAACTAACTAGGTAACACATTCCACATAGTTTGGAAATTATTTATCAACATGATTCTTCCAATTCAGGTGGTGATCAATTTGTAAACCAACAAATTTTGCATTAACAGACTCTCCTATATATATGTTTGTGACAGCCAGTACTTGATGGATATTGTGGAAAATTATTTGCATAAATTTTATTACACTCATTTCATCCAGATTTAGGGCCAACTTACTGGCAGTAACACATTTACTCACATTGGATAGAACTATGTTAGATACCAAAGAGAAATCATAAACATTTGATTAGAAATTATGGCACTAGTGTCATCAGCAAACACTACAGTTGCTGATAAAGGTCTTATTCTTGGAGGAAGGTCATTTATGTAAATAATGAAAAGTAAGTGTCCCAGAACTGCACCTCATGAAACTCCATGTTTTAATGTTCCCCAGTCTCAGAAAATAATTCTGAGCATCATTAGATTATTTTACTTCAACTTCTATTTTCTGCATGTAACATCTCAACAGACTTTCAACTTGTTACTTGTATGCCATAAAAATGCAATTCAGCTGGGAAGATTTCATTATGTTCAAAAGCCTTGGAAAAACTGCACAAAATTCATCCAACATTACTTTCTTGGTTAAGAAACTTGAACACACTCTCTGTTGGCCAGCAGGCAACATTATCAGTTGATATCCCTTTCCTGAAGCCAAAATGTTTGAGAATAACATGTTGTTAATACAGTGAAACTCCAATACAGTGCCACTGTTTGTTCACCAAAATTTGTGGTGGTATGTCGAAGGTGGCAGTTTATCAAAGGCGGTAAGGTAAATCAGTCCCATTATAGGCCTGAGGTGCCCAGAGGGTTCCAGAAAGTTAAGGTTCCCACATTACGGGACAATGGCCCGGGATGGTGGTAAGATTGTCAGCCTTACACACCGCCCACTTTTTACCCCCAGGAAATACTCCTGATACTCATTTCTGTTAGAGGCTGAGTCAACCCCAGGGCCATAGTGCGATCAGAAGGATTATGTCAATGAAAAATTCCAATGACACCATCTGGAATCGAACCAGCAACCTTCCGATTTGTAGCACAGCGCCTTAACCACTGTGCTACTGCGGTCCCCTATCAAAGGTGGTAGTAAACTGAAATACTATACAGTACAGAACTTCTGTTCACAGACTTTCATGGGTGCTAAGAAAGGATGGTGCTATGTCATGGGCTAAATGTACACAAATGTTGATTTAACCTCCTGTGCACAGCCTTTCCAAGTAAACTAAAACTAAACTCCGTGGCCTTAGTCCGCACGCGAACTATACCGACAGAGTGGCCGCCGCCGGTCGGTGAAGTTAGTGCCAACTTTACAAAACAGAAGTTTACAGTAAACAGACCTGTAATTTGTCACAGAAGTTTCATGTCCTTTTTTGTACAGTGGTTTTACTACAGAAAATTTGAGAAAGAGAAAATACCACTAATGAGTGGTTACTAATAATGTACAGCTGAAACCTTCAGAGACAAAATGTGTCTGTTTTATATAAGGACTCAAAAGTATACCGTATAGTAAACACTGTCCACTTTGGTTATACAAAACTATTCTGTAAGTTGTATAAGGCAAAAGTCACTGTTTGTTCTGAGATCCATATGTAACATATATACACAATGCGAACACCATGCAGAACTGCTGAATGTGTAAACCTGGTGGTATGTAAAGTAACCACTAAGCTTTAATTTAAAAAGTGACTAAACTGAGACATGTGGGTTTTCATAATTTTACTTGTGATTTCATCATAACGTTATGAGTTTTTGGTTTGGATAAATGTCATACTTTTTATAACAATTTCAATGGTTGGAATAATTTTCAGACCACGGAAATTTCTAGTAAGTTATTCTTTTAATAACAATATAGCACCTTCTTCTTCCACTTGATGTCAAATTGTCTGTAACTGTTAGAAACTATTGAAAGCATCAGCCACATTTTATGTGTCCTTTAATGCTTATTGTCTCTCATAAGGCAGGACATCTCTTCGGTCAGATATTATCCAATATATATATATTACCAATTGCAGTAACTAGGTCACTCTGAATCCATGTTGCAGAATTTATTGCTATGTGAAATTGTGTATGTTGTTACTAACACTGTCAGTGGCTTTCTCATTAGTTTTCATTGATATAGTATGTATTTATATAATCACAAATCATCAGATTTTGGATTATACAGCTAGTGCAGACACCTTCTGAAATCTTTAGAAATTAGCTAAACCTCTGCTTTAGGAGCTCTATACAAGCTTAATACAATTAAGCTGTATGTTCCAGTTTCAAGGTTAATTGCACAAACTTCCAAATCCCTTTTTTTACAGTGATATAAAGTACCAGTTTTGGTGCAAGAGACACCTTTTCTAACAAAAACACATACCTCCTCTACGTAAGTTTCATTGATCCTAATATATAACCAGGAAATGTGAGGTGGACCACATCCTATTCTTTGATGTAATGTTCACTTAAGCAAAATATATAGGGTTTCTGCTATCATTTTCAAAAGAATTAATTCATCATATTCGTTTCTCTCCCCCAGTATTTTGATGAAAGGAATTTAATGAATTTCTTTAGGCTATGTTTTTATAATTGGCTATAGAACTGAAGAATTCAATTTGTGTTAAGCACCTATGTGTTTTTGATTGTAGGCTATTAAAAAAGGGGGGCTCCAGCAGGGAATAACAGCAATATTGCACACACTTGGAACATGACTGCCAAGTAATCTTTCAACAATAACACGTGTACATGTCCTCTTGCCATAAGAATTTACTTTTCGTAGTGGCCAGTTTACTTCCTAGTGGTTGTTAAGGGGGTAAGGAGGCAAGCTGGTAGTAGGGGAAGAACTGTGAGCATACCAACAGGAGTTTTTTACCTCCTTCAAAAACACCCACAGTCACTGAAGCAAATGAATTCCCAACAAAGTATAATGCTCAAAGTACAACATTTATTACACCAACTAGATGCAAACCATTAATTAATACAAACATTAAAGGTGCATCTCTAACATGTTTCAGTACAACCTCTTATATATAAAAGTTTTCCAGTAGCAACTGTTTCTTAAAACTGGCATTTTGTTCTCCCTGAAAATGGTAGACTTGTATGAAAACATGTAGGAGATGTGCCTTCAATATTTGCATTAATTAAGACTGTGCATTTAGTCAGTATAATAAACAATGTACTTTGCTATAGAAAATGCACAAAATGGGCAACTTTCAAATAAAGTATAAAGCTGTATAGCCATTCCAAGATGACTCTAGCAGCAACCATACTGAGCCATCTGCAGCTATGTAAAGCCTTAGGAAGCTCACTAAGCATGTGATCTGGTCAATAACACATGTTAGAGGTTGTGTGCCAAAACTGTGAAACGGCAACCATAAACAAGAAATATTTCTGTTGGTAATACGGCAGATTCATAAATGTATGCTGCCAACATCCACACAGAAACCACTGGCATAAGGGTGGTTTATAGAAATAGTATTCGTCATTCAGTTCACTGAGATTTATGGCAGGATATTTTTACAAAGTAACAAGATTATGTGCAGCTTGTTTTGTGTGATGTGTGTATTGCACAGTGAACATCACGTGTTGTATACAGTGGCTCATACTGTGGTTAAAACAGTTCGCTTTACAGACAACTAAATCACAGCACTGTACTATACAAACATTACTAACCCAATCCTAACTTAGGCGTAATAATGTTGCTTTATACTCACAAACCCAACTCTAATCTCACAGACTTCGCGAGAACTTCGGTTGCAGACACACAAACCCAAGCATTAACATTCGTTTATACACACAATAAACAGTTAAAAAACAGGTAATAAAATTCTGCTCATACTTACGTGATTAAGAAAACGTCATATCAATTTGACATCAAATGTGTCCACATACAAAGTTACAACAGTCTGTTTCAATTATACGTTTTCTTTACGGTTTGGATTATTAAAACATCACATCATTCACTTACTTAACTAACGCTAACAGCCTCCTCACACGAACAGGCATATCTCGCCGCCCATACCACAGATTACTACTTTTGTGCCTATACACATAACCAATTCTGCCAACTTTAACCTGTTATACGAACATTGCAGATAATCGTATTGATTGCATGGATCCAAAATTTGCCAAAATGACTGGGAACTACTTGGGAAAGGTGTGCAACGATGTCGCAGTCTGCCGAGTGCGATGCTGTGGTCGTTCTTGAATGGCAGCAAGTCTGCCAAAAAACGACGCAGTATGTGTTGTTGCAGCGCGAATACACCCTTACCTGTGGCTTGAGACACAGTCAAGGCCACAGATCATCTAGTATAGTCACGGCTATACTAGATGATCCGTGATCCGTAATCGGTAGGCAATGGCGTTTGTATTGTTTGTTTTGAGAGGGGTGTTACGTTAGTGTTGCAGTTTAGTGTGAAGAATTGATTTCATTTCTCTTTTACGTGTGTGTGTGAGGTAAGGGCACGTGCTTTAGTATTTACATTTTGTTATGCTTGCAAACTTAATAACAGGACAACAAGGGAAATAGTTTGTAGGTAGCGTCATTTGATTGTATATTTTATTCAATGCCATTTACATGGCAGTGTCTTACAGACTGTTGATTCAATTACTCGTTACTTGTATTTTGATTTAGTTACAAGTTACATGTATTGTGGTTTACATTAATACGTAGCATGTGTTTAGGTTATCTTCCTTTTTTTTTATTTTATAACCTTTGAGACCAAATAACTACGGTACTGAGGGAATGTCGACCAAAGTTGTCCAAAAATGTGCTGGTGGCATTGGTCTTGATACTTAATCATTTGCCACGATTTTTACTGGCAGTTTAATCCTTGGTCATTAAAAGGTAATTTTGACATATGCTGTTTTAACCAAATAAATAAAGGTGCACAACTTTCTTTCATAGTGTAACACACAATATGAAGATAGCAGTGGAGGGTTGCGCCCATGGAGAGTTGGATAAAATATATGAATCAATTCAGCATATAGAAAATAAGAATGGGATTAAAGTTGACCTTTTAATTTGTTGTGGAGACTTCCAAGCAACAAGGAATGAGGAAGATTTAAGGTGCATGGCGGTGCCTCAGCAGCATGAGCAAATGTGTACTTTCTATAAGTAAGTTTCTCTTGTATTCTGAGGATGAAGTTGGAAGTTTTCTCTAGAACATTTATGCATATCAACAAAATCATGTGGTGTCATTTGGCTTCATTAGTACAGTTATTACATGAAAGACTGTAATTGTAGTATTGATTTTGTACTGTATTGTTCCATTATGTTTCATTGAGGTGTATAGTATTGCATTAATGTGATAGAACATCAGAATAATTTATCATAATGCTAAAATTCTTTAGGTGTAAAATAAGTGTCAGTTTTTGGTAAACTTTCATGATGGTGTTGCCTTTTACTCTTAATGGTATTTAGTGCAGTTTATTCTTCAGTTGGTAGTGGGTGTTAGTAGAACCTCATTGTGTTCTTATTATTAATATGTTGTTGTGAGAATAGTTACTGTATTATTAGCAAGTGTACTTGAGAATATTTGCTCTTAATATCTATGATGTCTATCATTTTATGTATTAGACGTGCACTCAGACAAATTCATTACATAATATTCTGTCAAAAAAATGCAGACTTTTCAATGAACATATTAGCAAAAGGTTCTTTTACTGCTTGTCTTGAAAAAATTTTTGTTACTTTTACCTTTGTGATTCTTGTTGTAGGTATTACTCTGGGGAAAAACTTGCCCCAGTTTTAACAATTTTCATAGGCGGAAATCATGAAGCATCAAATTATCTTCAAGAATTGCCATATGGGGGATGGGTCGCTCCCAGAATATACTACATGGGCTATGCAAGTGTTGTGAATATAGCTGGGGTCCGAGTAGGTGGTTTATCAGGCATCTACAAAGGCCGTGACTATTTTAAAGGTCATTTTGAAAAGCCTCCATATACAGAAGATACCAAAAGGAGTGTGTATCATGTCCGAAATTTGGAAACTTTCAGATTAAAGCAGGTCATTTGCACTTTAAAATAATATGCTTTGATGCTGCTAACTTGTTAGCGTCTGGTGGTTTTCATCTGTGTGTAATTCTTTGTCTTCTTATAATATTATGGTTATTACTAGAAGGGCTCAGTGCATGATTCTGCAGAATTTCATCAAATAATGTTATTACTATATGGTTTTTTAACAAAGTGTTTTAGTTTGAAATGTTATAGTTTACAAGAAGTAAATGCTGTACTTTCCTCGGTATTTTTATTGTGTAATAATTAAAGGAATTTTTTTCTATGGGTCAGCTGTTTTTAATGCACTGTTATGAGAGTGTCAGAGTTTGTTTCTGTTCTAACGTGTAACTGTTTACAATTCTTCATTCACTGGTCATTAGAAATACATTAGTCATGATGTGTGTGGTTAGCTGGGAATCGTGAAACTGTCATGAAGGTCAGAAGCCATTTTCAATACAAAATGCCTGTTTAATTAAAAAGCTTATGAAATAGTGGCAGACAATACAGAATAATCTCTAGAAGCATAAAAAGTATCAAACTTTATTTTAATAACATTTATTAGATGACTGGTGGAGAATCTCAGTCCACAGAGCACAGAAACAATCATTGTCACATAAGAAAAGAGCTTGACTGAGCTGAGCCCTGTGCAATAGCATTAGAGGGGGGAAACCAATTTGCCAACCATGTGGTCACTTCCATATCTATTGGAACCAGTCACGAAAGGCTCAAATGGTGGTTTCTGCAGTGGTTGATCACCAAAGTTCAAAATCCCATACATCAATTTTCACAAATTTTGAGACTGTACCGTAGAGTTGTTTCTTAAAAGGCAGCAGTATTTAGCAATAAACATGTATATATTAAGAGAATGCATGCCTTTGTTTCTGCCTTTCTTTAATCCATGTCTCGTATGTGTGCTTTATCAGATCATAATCCCATGTCTTGTATGTGTGCTTTGTCAGATTATGACCTCAGAAGCTGATAAATGAAACAGAAGTAGGAATGCATTAAGGTGTGGGTGCATGTGTCAGCCAAGGATAGGCTTAGAGTTTGTGTGTATGTGTGCGTGTGCACGTAAACCAAGGTTAGGTTTTGGGTTCATGTGTGTCAATAACAAGGCAATGATTTGTCCCCAATGCAAACTGTATTCATCACTTTACACAGTGCTATGCTCTTAATCCAGGCTGTATAAAATGCAATATTGTCACTGAATGGCAAGGAGAATTTTAATCAAGTAGGAGCGTATGTAAATGGTTGTAAAGAACCATGAATAGAGAGAAAATGGAAATAACTTACTGACTGAATCAAAATATGTTTTGATGTAAAGTTGCTCATTACCATTATCTTTTAACATGTTATATAACACAGAAATAGGAAAAAAGTAATTCATTTGTTGTTTCCCTTGTGATGATTGTGTAAATACTGAAACATACCAACATACTGGAGTGTCTTTGTAGCAGATGTTACTATGAATTCCTGTATGTACTCTGATAGTTCATTCAGAGTTTTTATTTGCTGTGAAATTTGATGTTTTCACAGTGTTGGTGCTGAGGAGTTGAGTCTTGTGGAATGTGACGCTGTTCAAATTCGTGCATTATGTTTCATTTTATGCTGGAGACTGATTACAGAAACTAGCAGAATAGATATTTGTGTTCTCGCATTCTTGCCCAAACATTTGTGCTTAGTAACAATGGCATATGCTTTCCTTGTCCATAAATCAGTACTTTACCTGAGAACTGCGCTCTTCTGGGTTATTATGCAGCGCACTTCTCATCTGCTTTGTGGTGGAGGCCTGAAATCACGCGCAGGACTTTCCTTGTCTGTAAACCTGGAGGGCTTGTTGTTTGTGTCTGTACTGGCAGGTGTGATTGTTGGCAACTGGTGTGCCAGTCACTGTTGGTTTACAGTTTTAATAATTTTGTCATGTGACGCATGAACAGAAGGGCGCAAATTAACACACACACACACACACACACACACACACATACAGAGTAAAACCCTGATTATATGTTTTTGTGCATGCTGCCTAAAAAGGGCAAAATATCCACAAAATATTCTTATGGACATTTTGCTAGAACTGTGCAGTCACAGAAAACCCAAAAAGTTGTGGGAACATAAAATTGGTATTTTGCTCTCTTTCTTTCTTTCTATCTTGTTCTATATATATATATATAATATCCCTCTACTGCATTCTGTTCCCAATTGGAATGTTTGTGTATGTATTCCACACATGCAGTGTTCCCCAATGGGAACAGGGTTATCATGTAGTAAGGACTTGGACCACTAGATGGTAGCACAAATCTTTTAAGCACTTATGTTTATTGGACTGTGCATCATCTTGATAGTTGAATAAAGAGAGACCATCTTGATGTCACTTGCTTTATTATTTCATTATTTACTGCTCAACATGTTTCGGATGTTAATACATCCATCCTCAGGAGCTTGCGACTT
>Ga0123352_10001681_pt1 | contig 29845 bp, 14 predicted proteins | sample TergutLab28metaG_FD_89700 | JGI IMG/M metagenome (GOLD analysis project Ga0123352, IMG submission 89700) | Labiotermes labralis P1 segment gut microbial communities from Petit-Saut dam, French Guiana - Lab288 P1 | ecosystem: Host-associated > Arthropoda: Insects > Digestive system > Gut ... | reverse complement strand
TGTCAAATTAAACCCAGGATTGTTATGGCCACATAATGAAGTTTCTTTCCCTGCACAGCATTAAGTCGATTTGTCTTTGTGGTGGTGACCCAATGAGCTGATTATGAGTTAGACACACACACACACACACACACACACTGATTTTTATAATTATAGATGCTGAAGTATAAAAATATATTCTCGAAGGAACCATAGAGAGGATTGTAACCATTATACATTCGGTAAGACAATGCGCGTAACAACAGAGACCAACTCTGTGAGCGCAACCCAATAAACATACTTAAACATATTCGTCTACCCATCATTTCGTAATACTTCCTATCTCGAAGTAATATATCTGCGTCTGCATTACAAAGGCCAGCCGTGCATTGCTATTTAGGCACATAATCAGTGCTTACTGTGAGAACCATAGGCAGCATTTAAATTCAATATGTGAGCAGAATGCAGAGTTTATTAACATCGAAACAGGTAGTTGTTATTCCGTGTGGCCTTCTAGTAGACAATAACGCGTTTTTAAATATGTACATTTTTTAAAGTCTTACCGGTTACACTGATTGTGGTGGTTATGAAAAATGAAATGCGTACCTCGTAATAATTATAAAAACAAAGGCAATGAACAGCTTATTTTTGGATATTTTAAACGGTATTTTGCTGCATAATCAAAATGACGGACGGATTCTGCCCTAAAACGTATTTTAGTGCTTGTCGTAACTATATTTACAACACACAGTCGTGAATTTACAGAGAAATATCAAGATTCATCCAATAATACATTTTATAGAATATTCCTACTGTATTTATAAACTGTAGCCTTCCAGTCGTATTCACAGTTTGTTTCGCAAATTTTCGTGGGTCGCCATAAGAACTGAAATAGGCCCCATGCGGCCCATTTCACCCCCACTTTGACATGCTTGCTGTAAACAAACAAGGTCGGTACAAAACATGCACGGTTTAGAGACGTTTTGCTTCTTGAAGTATCTTGCTGACGCATACAAAATGAGAATTCATACTTTAGCCCTTAAAAGGACTGTTTTCAGAAAGTGGCCTCTTTAATAGGAAGTCCCGAACACCTGTGCTTCGACCACTGATTTCATTCGTTGTGTCATGAGCTCAATCAGTCATCGAACGTAACGCTGAGACGAAGCAAATTATTATATACGCGGCGTGATTGATTGCAATGAATGGAAGACGGAGAAACGCCACGAATGCACACATATGGGGAATGTAAAACGACTCAGATTATGATGGCAGCTGTACACCACGTCACTTCCGGTTCGGGACTTAAAAAATTTCAGGCCGCTTGAGTTTTGCTAGACAGAGTGTACTGTCCCATTTAATTTGAGGCCCTCCTGGTTTGCTTGAACGTTCCTAAAGGCATATTCGAAAGCAAAATTGAAAGTAGAAACATTGTCCTGTTTTGGTTATCACTACTATCGTTTACGTTTCAGCTTTATGTATATTTAGTACATTTTTGTCCTTTAACCCTTTGTTCGTGTTTATATTTCAATTATTTTCATATTTTTTAACTTTAATTTCCAGCATATTAAGATCCTTCATCTGTATACAACTAATGTAGAAAGAAATGTCTACATTTTAAACATTTGACTCTTTTACAACACGTTAGCCGTGCACGAAAGTGACTAATTTTCTTTTATGCTCTATTACTTGGGTTTGATTCCCTGATATTGGTCCCATGTAGGCCGAAACATGTAGGAATGTTCACTGTGACATAGTAATGTCACTATCTAAAGGACAAGTTTGTGTATTTTGTAGGTTTAGTGTCATGAATTAATCACTGATAATACACAGAATGAACAATATATAGATTTAATAAGTATAGTGTCTCCGAACGTAATGTTTTACAACATTTTGAAACAATTCTGTTGGAATTCTATTAATACCTAATGATTTATAACTTTTAAACTTTCCACTAGCCATTTCAATCCCAAAAGTAGCAGTCGCGGGGACTTGTGGCTCAGCTACATGTATTGAAATCCTTCGAACCATAGCTGGCAGATGTGTTTCTTCCATATATTCAAATGACTGTGGGAATCTGCAAGCAGGTTAGCATTCTCTTCTACACTAATTTAGCTCTAGGCTGATAACATTTCCTAAATTTTTTACACCTCTATACAAATTTCAAACATTCCTGTTCTCACTGTTTGTTTTAAAGTTATTAATATAACTTTCAAACTTTTCCTCGTATTCTTTTACCGAAATGTCTGTTTGTTTCACTTATCACAATGTTCAGATTATCTGTGTTAATTTGGCTTGTATCAAGTAGCCATTGCAATTTTTTCCCGCTCCTTCTTTATACGACTTCTAGTCATTCTTCTTCAAAGTACAGTTTGTTGTGCTTTCGTTGGTGTTGACGTAGAATTTCCTTTGCTGAGATATTTTTTGCCTTTTATCATCCAAGTTCTTAAACCAACAAATCTGTTAGACTTTAAGCAGGTATTCTTCCCTGGATTTCATCTCATGTGCCTTTTTAGACTGAATCTTTCCATATCAAACATCTGTGCTTACATCGTTACATATTTATAGTCTGTCCCTAAGTTTTTCAACAACTATACATTGATTAGTATCAAAGTTAGCTCCCCTGGAAGTGGGGACGTGAAGTATACATGAAATGTGGTCAATCTGATTATGAGTCTTCCAGTCAGGAGAGGTTCTTGTTTTTTTTAAATCTTTCGATGTGGGAAAATTAAGCTCTTGAAAAAATAGTTTTTTATGTGGCAAATTTGAGTAATATTACTATAATTGCTTGTTCATATAAAATCTCACTCCCACAAGTTGGTTTGGAAAAATACCTTTTTCCAAGTTTTGGATTAAAGTGTCCTATGAGAATTTTCACACTATACTTAGGGAGCTGATAGAATACCAGCTCTGTTACCTCACATAATCTGTCCTTTGTGACGTCACTTTTATCCTCCGTTGGGACATGCGCATGCAAAACAATATTGTCACAGCAATGAGTATCTCAGCACTACACATAAGAGCTTGTCACTAACATATTCTAGTTTTGTAACTGCCAAGGCGATTCCGCCACGCCCAAAACCTCCTGTCTCTAACTGATGATTTTCATTTCCTTTTCGATAGAGAAAATTTTATTCGTCTATTTGATCAGGATCTCCCTTGTCCCATCCAACCTCATGTGCTCTCACGTATTGTAATCCATACTTCGGTAATTCTCTGGCCACTTTCTTCTCTGACCCTGGCCTAAGGATCGCGAAATACCAAAACTCAATTCCATTTTCCGTTTTCTACTCAGCTAAGGTTCGTGGTTGTAAAATGTATTAAGGACGAAAATCTGAAGTATGTAAAGCTTCATGTAGACGCTATGAAAATAAGTACACTTCTTGTTGAGACCAGGTATACGCTACATCTGCACCTATTTACTGAAATGCCAGCAAGACTCGATCTGTTATATCCGCAGCAAAATATTGCGTTTGGTGAGTAAACTTTCGACGTGTGACATGTATGAACCCCGCCCTCCGAAATCTGAAATGTTTTAAAAAGAACAGTTAGCTTTCTTTTCTGAGAGCGGAAGTAGTTCACACGCTCCCACAATTAAAACCGAGCGCCTATGTGTAAGGATGCTTACACTGCCTTACCCTTACCGTTCTGTACACGTAATTATGGGAGTGCTTGTGGAAACCACCGTAATTGGCTAAGAGCTCTGGAGGGAGAGAGAAAGACACAGTTCCATAAAGGGAGTTAATAAGAAGCCATGGAAGAGAACGACAGGAGAACAGCAAGTTGGAGACGAAGTAACAGAGAAGCAGCAAGGGACCGTCGGAGTTATCTCCATGGTTACGACACGTTATTAAAGTCTAACCTGGACTAGGACAGAGAACAAGTTGCAGGGGAAGAGAATCAAATCCTTCAGGGAGCCCTCTAACGTCAATTTGGTCTGACAGTCACTTCTGTTGTTTATGCAGGGATCAACAGGAAGAGGCGCGAGATAAATTTACACTAGAAACACACTTAACTTTAGTATCACGATCTCTGTCAGAATAGTCACTTCGCTACGAAATGTACGACCGAAGAATCGAGGTTTCATTCCTGGCGGGAGAAAATTTTTTCTTTACCACCGGATCCAGGTCGAATGTGGGGTCACCCAACCTTCTACCCAACATACAAAGTTGGGAGAAGATAGCGGGGTGTGAACCTGACACTCATCCCGAAAAGTCCCAAAACACAGCAGTTACTGTACATAACACCCGTTTTAATACCAATAGTTCTGTATTTTACTCAGCTACTGTGCTGGGTTTTCTGCATGATTCTTGCAATGAACAACTTAACTGGTTTATTTTGTAATGTAGAAGCACTGTGTTTACTGTGAAGTACTGGCAGAAATTTATATTTTATTGAGATGAATTTTATTCGCTCTTCAGTGTGTTAATATAACATTATCAGATTATAAATTCAGAACTGTGTATCCTGGCCTTTCAGAGACCTCATGTTGTTGATCCCATAGCCAGCAACATGGTGACGTCTGTTGTAGGGTTTCCCCTGCCACGACACAAAGTTTAAAGGTAACAGGCACGCTGCATCTAGTTTCGGTATACGTTGACGGTAAATGAAGTAGGCATATTCATCAATTTAATAGGTTGAAACAGCAAAAAAGCAGGCTGGGAGCTGTGGAACGGTTTCCGCGAGCAGAGAACAAACGAGCGGCGTAATTACCACCGGGTTATCGCCAAGCAGGCAATTATGAAACGTCATTAGAATCAGGCGTCTGTACACTCGGCACACAAACCAAATGGACCAGCAGATATTCTGGATACATCCAGCTTCGCTCTAACACTTACAATAAAGTAAAGTTGGCCCTGTGATAACTGAATATTCAGCTATGAATGCTGACGTGAAAGTACAGCTACACCTATTCATAAACTCACACTTCACGGAGGTCAGTAATTAGCAACAACCCGGGAAAAGGATCATCGGTGCACACTGGGTCTGGGCCAGAAGGACCCTAGAGTCGTAGTGGGTGTTGTGGATAAAAGCAAAATCCTTGTCCCTCTGGAGGTAAGTAATGCGATTCCTCAGTCGTTCAGCTTAAATATGTACTGAATAATGGCAACAAAATGTAGCATCTGCATCCGCTGTTTGAAACCGAGGTCCACCTGGTGAAAGTTTTGTATGGAAATTTTTGTCTCATCCTAAGGAAACAACAGCGACAGAGTACCCCATAACACGACCCTGAGGTAAATACTTGAATTAAAGAGGGATGGCAACAAGGCGACCGAGAAATTTGTACACTGACTGCATTTATGTTGTATTAATAATGTGCTTATGTTCAGGAATTGTAATGGACGGGCACATAACACGTACAGGACACATAAAAACGGCGTTTTAAATTCTGGTCGCAGATTTCCACTTTGACGTGTTAAACTAGTCATAATATTGTATGAAAATTCCATTCCTAGCCCACATGAAACTCACTGCATCTTTACCAAAAACAACAAACTATTAATAGCAACAATAGTTAGCACTCTGATTAAAGGGGTTAAGATGTTGGTGAATGAATTAGGGGCATTTGTGCTCCTGCAGAGTGGCTAGTTATGAACGCAGGAATGCCACACTCGTTTCACTGGCAGAGTCGGATTATCATTAAAAAAATATTGATGGCGGCTTGGGGATGTGAACAATAAGGACAGCCGAAGTTAGGTAGCGTGCAGAAAACAGTTTGACAAGAGCTTCACCTGATTGTGGGGGCTCACAGAGCCTAGGGTTTGGTACGTCAGTTTCTGGCATGGAAATTACCCACAACCTGAGGAGTGTTCACCAGCCCGGGGTTTGACGACAACTTTTTTTTTATTCATGCGTATAGCTGTTCTAGATTTTTGTGTTTCGTATTGCGAATCTAATGGACAGCATAAAAGAATATCATGTAAAAAATGTAGTCCTTACTTTTGCCAATATGTACGGTAGCAACGCCAGTTAATATCTTGCACCAGTATTTGGGTCGAGTTTATGGAGGCGATTAGGATCATAAACGCAAGGATTCTCTTTTCTTACATCATCAATCTTTGATTACATAATTTGGATGTCATTCATCCTTTAAGATCCCTTACACTTGTGGAAGCAGTGAACAGAAAAACAACCACATCCCGAACGAAGAATAGATAATATACACGGTCTCCATATTACCCCTGAAAGACACAGACAAAAAGTATTTTCTGCCCTCCCTGACCATGAATATAGTCCAGTATCTGGAAAAGCTCATTCTAGTCTATACGATGTTGAATGTCGACTGAAGCTGCTATGACAAAATATGAGGTAGCAGCCAAGAATTTGCCTAGTGGAATGAAGAGTACCTCTTAGGCACTAAGCAAGCCATTTTCAGCGCCGTGAATTTCAACGTGTTCTCGAATAACACAAAAAGATTTTTACTCGCTCCAAGGCGCATTGAACTGAGAAAACAGATTTCATATTGATCAGTATGCATTCTTTGCTGGTGACAAGCAATTCACATTCATAAACTGTGACATGGGCCACTTGTTCCGCAGAGCTCACCAACACACTTGGATCCTGCTTTTAACTAATGAACTAAAGCCTGGTTCAGACAAGCTACAAGTTTACAGCTGCGAGTTACAGCGAGTAACACCTACTGTTCCTTCCATGGTCTTCATTATAAAAGATTTCAATGGAAGCCACGAACAAACCAATCTTTTTTTCATCTTCAGTATTAAAATGAACCTTCCTCGTGTACTTCAATTCAATCAAAATTCATTAGCTAACAAACATAATTAATAATGATGATTATGATGATGATCATCATCGTGTGTTGCAGATTAGCCATTTCACACACTGGAAAGATTGCTTGCCCTCTGAAGATGGGACAGACAGGTTGTCCCGAAACGTCGGTAACGATTTACCACTACAAGATGCGTAACAACCCAGAAGAGCGAATATTTCATCAATATCGCGGCGGAGCCCTGAAATCACGCAGAATCCTTCCTGATACCATAAACCTAAAATATTTATAATTTTTTTTCAACCATCGGTTGTAATGACGTGTCTGGTAACCTTTATGTAAAAGGTAAAGTGATCCCGTTACAGGCCCGGTGTGGCCCAGAGGGTGGGTAGAGGTATAGCTCTACTCTTCCATGACCGCGGCACTAGAAGGGGGTGAATGGTCAGTAGCACGCCCCGGCCGAAATTTACCCCCCAGAAAGACCCGGTACCCATTTTACAGGAGGCTATGTGGGCCCCAGGGCCGGTCTTGAAGGGCGGAAAATCTCGTCCTCACCGGGATTCGATCCCGGACCGTCCAGCCCGTAGCTCAGTCGCTATACCGACTGAGCTATCCCGGCCCACACCATCTTTATGTATTTCTAATTAATAGACTTGCAATTTTGGTCAGTCTATCTAGCATCTTTCCCTTGTATGTGAAATGTCATACGTTGTGCACTGCATTAAAATCTACTTTACAAATAACCATCTCTACGAGTAGCGTACAAATGACCATCTAGTAAGAAGCGCACAAAAATCCACGTAGGTCTTCACAGTGTCCACTGCCCCACTCCCCAACCGCGATTTTAACAATGACTGGAATGGGCCGACAAATTTGAGTAAAGTTTAAATATCATATTTTACGAAAATCCGTTCAGTGTCTGTAGCGTAGTTTCATTCGTATAGACGGACGAAGATCGCAATTTTAGGCACTTCGCGACTATGTGAAGGTTAGTAGAGAAGAAACATTTTGTGCCGCCTTTCGACACTTTAATCCAACAGTCTGCTTCGTTTCCCAGATTCGGTTTATGTAGTACGTCTATCACTGAAATATACAACTGACGTATTTCTGCTTATTTTATCTATTGCAAATATCTCTTTATAAGAGGGCTCTGCCATCGCTTTTTACCACCCATCTATCGTCAGAACAGTGAACCGGTGACTCATGCCAGTTCAATTATAATGAATTTGACTAAACCACACTGAACGTGACTCCTCGTAACGGATGCAGGTCAAACAAGCTTCTTCTCTCCCAGTTTCTATATATCCAGTGATTTATATTATAGTCGGTACGAGGATCGTCTGAATATATCGTATCGGGAGAACACGATTCGCGAAGAGGTCTTATGGCAGCAACTATTTCTTTCTCTTTTTCTGGCTGTGTTTCCAAGTACGAGATACAAAAGACAGAAAATCTTTATTTCTTTAGCTGGAAGAAGAAAATGACAGATTAGTATATCTATATATACAACTCTATAGTCGAAACGACTTCTTATGTTACTCTCTGTGCTGTAATCCAGTGCTTGCTGCGTCTGAGTTCAGAAGAGTGAATTATCTGCAGCAGGCAACCGCTCCTCTTCCATCCTCTTCTGATTTACACAGAACCGTTTCCTGTCTTTGTTTACACTGCGCCACTACATCGACTATGCTTATACAAAGCCTATTACGTAATTGACAAAGCTCTGATGTTATCGGGAAACAGTAACAGAGTTCATATGTCAACATAGGTAACGCCATGTAGCTTTATTCTGTAGTAGTCCCAGATTGTTCTTATCACAGCACATTCATCATAATAGTGCGAGAGAATTTATTTATTCTTTTATATGTGGTTCATTTAACGACACCAATAACTCAAGACTATAATTAGCGGCTAGTAATATGTTGAAAAAAGTAAGTGAATTTGGTAGATTGTCGAAGGAAGCGGTCGCTGCAGAATCTGAGGTACTGACACAGACTTGCACAGAGCGGCTGAGGAAACCCACTGAAGACTTCTGTCAGAATAGTCTGTTTCGAGGGTGAGATTTACATCCAGGGCAGTCAGAATTCAAAGCAAGAGTGAAAAATTGTCTTCTGGGTTGTTACGCCGTGAAGTCTGGTATGAATATTCCCGAGGAACTTACTGCTTAGATATTCAGGGCAAAAGAAAGGGGAGTGTTACACTGTAATTGAATAGAGACAACAAACAGTGAAAGAAGAGACGAACAATGCAATGGGAAATCACTTTCACACATAAAACTAACTCATTTTTGTTTATTTTTCTTTCCTTCTACCTTCCCTTCCCAGTTTCTACCTGCTCACTGTATCTTCCTACTAACGGCCTTTGTTTGTCTTTACAGACAAAGACTTGCCGCTACATAAAATAGAATTTAATATGTTTTTAAACGTCGTAGGTCGTTAGTGTTGCTGAGAGTCATATTTCATTTGCTCGTAGGCTGCCTTGACGTTTGTGCAGCTTGCCTCTCGCGCGCGATGAGAGAAGTAATTTAGCAGCTTCATAATCCTACGCATTTCGGCACTGGCCAACTCCTGCTTTGCTACACGCCTTTGTGTGCAGAAAAGCTGTGATCACGGTTTCTTTGTCCATAAGCACTTGATATATTTACCGCCTGTCTAACATTTAAAAAAAACGGCATATTTCCCACACCGTTCAGGCCTATTCATGAGTTTCTATGATTCCCGTGTTAAGAAACGGTTATTTCCCTAAACAACACTAACCGATTCGTTTTCGCAATGGAGGGGCAACACGTTTTCCATTTCAGTCCTCCAAAAATTCCAGAGCTAATGATAGGCACGCTAAGGATAACATAAAATCGAAGAGCTTAGTGAGCCTTTATCCAGTGATAAGTTTGTCCATGTCACCACGGCATGCAGCGTCGTCAGGTTGCGACTGGAAGTACGGCCTCCAATAGGGTGGGTAGCTGCAAATTAGCAGTGGCGGACAGCCGACAAAGCGTGGTCCTCCAGATTGGGGGTTGGGCTAGGTGCTAACAACTCACCGTAAAATCATATAATGTTACGCAACGTTAAAAACGCCTCGGACCCAGAGTGATCCTTTGGTACGGCCTATGCAATGTAAAAGGGGCATGAAATCCTGTACCTGGAATATTAGGAGCCTAGATAGGTCTGGTTCCCTTAGAACGGCAGCCAGGGAATTGGCAAGATTGAATTTAGATTTAGTGGGAGCACACGGAGTTAGGTGGCACAAAAGGGGCACGATAAAGGCAGAGGATTATATATTTTCTATGTAAGAGAAAACGAAAAGTATCAACGGGGAAGATGATTTTTTGTACGTTAGTTAAGACAGTTAAGTTTGTTAGTGATAGGGTGTCATATATATATATATATATATATATATATATATATATATACATACATAATATGTATATAATATATAGTTCTGAGTGGTCGCTAGTGTAATAGCATTGTTTTGAATGTGCATGCAACAAATGAGGAGAAAAGTGATGATTCAGACACAGTTTTTACGAGGAACTGGAGCTGGTTTTCGATCATGATCCTCAGTACCACATGAAAATTCTGTTAGAAAATTTTCACGCAAATCTGGGGAAAAAGAATATTTTCAAACCGACCGTTGGCAATGAGAGTCTACACCTAGGTCGTATTGAAAACAGAATAGTGAACTTTGCCACAACAAAAAATCTGGTTATTAAGAGCACAATGTTTCCGCGCCAAAACATTTATAAGTACACCTGGACCTCTCCTGATGGAAAGACTCACAACCAGATTGATCACATATTGAGAGATAGGAAATGGCATGCGAGTGTACTCAATGTACGGTCTAACAGGAGAGCTGACTGTGGTACTGGTCACTACGTGGTGGTTGCAAAATTTAGAGAAAGAATGGCAGTAGATAAACAAGCAGCACAGAAGTTTGATGTGGATAGATTTAATTTCAGGAAGCTTAATGATCTGGAGGTTAGGAGACAGTACCAGACTGAGATCTCAAACAGATTAGCAGCTTTGGAGAACTTAAATGATAGCGAGGACATAAATGGGAGCTTGGGAGAGCGTTAAAGAGAATATCAAAACCTCAGCTAAAGAGAGTGTAGGTCTGCACAAATTGAAGCAGCATAAACCATGGTTTGATGAAGAATATTTAGGTTTTTTAGATCAGAGGAAGTAGGCTAAAATGCAGTGGTTACAGGATTCAACCCACAATAGTGTAAATAATCTAGACAATATAAGACATGAAGCTAGTGGACATCTTAGGAACAAAAAGAAGGAATGTCTGAAAGCTAAAATTGATGAACTTGAAATAAACAGTAAGATAAAAAAAATACCTCTGCCTTGTGGAGGGTGCAGCAATGATTTTAAGAAGGTTTACCAGCCTAGAACTAATATACCACGGGGAGAGAAGGATGATTTGTTTACAGACTCCCACACTATTTTGGCTAGGTGGAGGAACCATTTTTCTTAGCTCTTCAATAAACATGGGTTAGCGATTTTAGGCAAACAGAAATACCTACAGCAGAGCAACCAGTATCTGAGCCCAGTGCCTTTGAGATTTATATTGAAATGTCAAAAAGAAACAAATTACCAGGTATTGATCAAATCCCAGCAGAACTGATTCAAGCAGGGTGTAGAACAATTCTCGCTTGTTAATTCTATTTGGAATAAAGAGGAACTGCCTAAGGAGTGAAAGGAGTCGATCATTTTCTCTATCTATAAGAAGGGCGATAAAACAGACTGTAGCAATTATAGAGGCATATCACTTCTGTCAATTACATACAAAATTTTATCCAACCTCCTGCTGTAAAATTTAACCCCCTATACAGAGGAATTTATTGGGGATCATCAATGTGAATTTATGCAACGGGTCAAATACTATATTGTGCATTAGTAAAATACTTGAGAAAAAATCGGTATACGTGGAAGCAGTGCATCTGCTATTTATAGACTTCAAGAGAGCTTGTGATTCAGTTAGGAGGGAGGTTTTCTATAATATGCTTATTGAGTTTGGTTTCCCCGTGAAACTAGTAAGACTAATAGAAATGTGTCTGAATGAAACGTATAGCAGAGTCCGGGTGGGCAAGAATTTGTCTGACATGTTTCACTATTGGGAATTCTTTAAAACAAGATGCTCTATGACCTTTGCTTTTCAACTTTGCTTTAGAATATGCCATTAGAAGGGTTCAGGTAAACCAAGATGGCTTGAAATAAAATGGTACACGTCAGTTTCTAGTTTATGCTGATGATGTTAATATATTGGTTGGAAGCATGCGTACTGTAGAGAAAAATTACAGAAGCTCATAAGGAAATTGGACTAGAGTAAATGTTGATAAAACTAAGTACATGGTCATGTCTCGAACCCAGAATGCAGGACGAAGTTACAGTATAAAAACTGATAATGGCTGCTTCGAAAGGGTGGAAGAGTTCAAATATGTGGGAACAGTCTTAACAAATAAAAATTCTATTCAAAAGGAAATTTATTGCAGATTAAAGTCAGGGAATGTTTGGTATAATTCGGTGCAGAATCTTTGGTCTTCCAGTTTGCCATCCAAAAATACAAAGATTAAGATAGACGGATTTATAATTTTGCCCGTTGTTTTATATGGGTATGAAACTTGGTCGCTCACATTGAGGGAGGAACTTAGGCTGATTGTGTTTGAGAAAAGGGTGCTGAGGAGGATATTTGGGCCTCAAAGGGACGAGCGAGGTAACAGGAGAGTGGAGAAAACTATCAATTGAGGAGCTAAATGATCTGTACTCCTCACCCATTATTTTTCCGGTGATCAAATCGGGAAGAATGAGATGAGCGGGGCATGTAGCACGCATGAGGAAGAGGAGAGGTGTGTACAGGGTTTTGGTGGGAAACCTGGGGGAAAGAGACCGCTTAGAAGACCAAGCACAGATGGGAGTATAATTTACGATGGCTCTTCAGGGAGTGGGATGTTGGGGTTTGGATTGGATTGATGTGGCTCAGAATAGGGATAGGAGGCGGGCACTTGGAAATGCGGTAATGAATCCTCGGGTTCCATAAAACTGTGTAATTTCTTGACTAGGTGTGAGTACTATACCTCTGCTCCATGGAGTATGTGAGTCTATATTAATAGAGAACGTCCCACATTTTCCCCCACCTCTGCAGTGGGTCTAAACATCAAAGACAACCGAAAATCACACTTAAGAGGGCTTATGTATCTACAGCAGTTAACTATAAAACTTCAAGTTTGTGACATGGGGATATGTTAAAATGATATATGTTAACATTTGTATACTTGTGAACAGACCATAGTAGTCTGAGTATGTATGAATCTGAGATGACAAATAAGGACACCCCTGATACCTCACGTCCCACTCAGCAGGCAGTATCCAAAGTGAAATTATTTTCCAGCAGCTCCCAGTTGAACTTATGACATCAGCTGAACATATCACGCGTAAGTGCAGTCCATTTGGATTTTACAGCATTTGCAACATGCTAATGAGGTTTGACCTTTTGACCTCGATACAGAACACCTTTCAGGCAGACGTAAAGTTTGCTATTGTGCTAATTACGGGTTTACTCTGCGTAAAATGGTGTCAAAATACATTCAAAATACTGCAGAGGTTGTGGACTGAACGGCTCGGGACAGAGACGGCGACCTCTCGTCAGTATGCCAATCAGCTTTCAGGTTCTGCAAATAGCAAGAAGTTCTTGATCACCTAAGGGACTAACGGCTTCTCAAGAATGACCCTATTCCGTAAAATGTGCTCAAAACTTTGGAGCCACTCTAATAGAATGTCATATAATACATATAATACCGCATGTGATTCACACTCTTGTCGTGAGTCACACATCGGGTGGTACGGTTACGCGGTGCGATTTGTGTCCGGTACGCACTGAGGCAGAAGAAATAATTGCACATCGAGCATGTGACACAACACAGTAGAACCAGATGGCAGTACTTCGATACACGAGATTACCGCTCGGCTTCCTACAAGAATGAAGGAACGACCAAGGAAGGGAGCGTGCAATTCTATGTGAAAATTATGGCGGCATGTTACAGGCTAGAATAGTTACAAATAAATAAATAGATAAATAAATAAATAAATTTCATACACACGAGCAAGTGCGTGCAGTTCAACCTTCTTATATAATTTAGCTACGAGTGGTAATGTGACGATGCAGTAAAAGTAATATCAAGTTATATCTCAGTACCAAGAACCCGTAGCATGTTCCTGCTGCTATTGTAGGCTGCAGCTGTAGTAGCCACATCCTGCATTTATTCAGTCAACAATTTATAAGGCGAAACGCATGAAAGTAATAATTAGAAAGCGGTTCTTCCGTCCTAGCAAATACATCAATTCATAAATACAAGGTCAGTCGGTCACTGATGTTTAGCGAAACAATGATTCTTTGTTTGAAGGAACAAATCTACCCCATAAAAACACTGTTGTCTAAATGCACATATTATTTAACGTTAAATCAAGTGGTACACATGGTTACCACAGCCCTGTATAAATTTATAAAAACACTCAGCGTGCCAGCCTCTCTATATAGATTATTTGAGTGGTAGAGTTACAGAATAAGGGATTTGAAAGAATGTTGGAGAAAGTGGCTGCGGTTCCTTTCGACATATTATTCTGGAATTTACAAGATGAGATGAGAAAACTATGAAAAGATCTCGAGAAGCATAGCCGATCTTGGGGTCGAGATTTAAAACCTGAGCCTCCTGAACACACAGCAGGATTGCTGCCCACTCGACTGCTGTACTCGGCATGCACACTATGATTCCAACTGACGAATCAATAAGAGTCGAATATTCGGTATGCAACAAGAGCACACATGTAGATATACCAGTACAATGCTTTTTTGAGAGTTCCATAAGGAGGTATCTGAAATTTCTAGTCAAATAGAATGATGTATAACTTCTAAAACTAATCAGGATATTTTTTGGAAGTGAAAGCCAATATGCTTGAAGAATATAAGAATCTTACGTTTCCTTCAACTGTGGCTTGTAAAAGTGACGGACGGAAAGACAAAGTACAAGAGCTTCGCAAGAAATTGCAACTGCCTGATTCCAGGTTGCTGCAGACCAGAATGAAAATGTGCGAGGTGTATCAAACGGACAGCACGATGACCTGTGACAGGCAAGCGTAGAGAGCGGCATGCTGAATTGGACCATTCAAAAGACCCACCATAATTACGTTGACTTACTTCAAAAGCTGTCGTTACCAATTCACTTATGCTTTTACTTTGGTGATAAAACCAATGAGTTGATTAAGAAATTTCCTTCCTACTATACAGCGAAATTTCACTGTCGTGTATACAAGAACCCGCCACTAACTCTAACCGTGAGTCGGCTGAATCCAATTCACATATCCTTTTTATCTACGCCACCTTATAATCATCTATGTACTGGTCTCAAGTTATTGTCCATTCAGGCCTCCCGAGTAACATCTGATTTCCCCACGCGTTCTATACATCCAGTCTGCATCGTATTATGTTAATCATCGTAATAATAGTTGGTGAAAAGTGCAAATTATAAAGATCTTGGTAGCTCAGTCAGCATAGTTACGAGGGGTGGACTATTGAAAGACGGATTCGAGATCCTACGAGGCAGAAGCTTTTCTTCTCACCATAAGGTCCAGATAGGTTTGCGGATTCACCTAACTACCTGTACAGTGGGTAAGGGAACTGTGCCCTGCCGACAGTGGCGAGCGGTTTGTGACGCTGACCTCTTACCTGTATATAGTGTTGAGGTTAAGAAGGCGTCGAGCTATAGGTATACTGACACAGAAACAACAAAGCTCATAGTGGTCTGCAGTGGGAGTCCTGTACCGTTCATACAAAAGATGGAGTTCCTCACTTTGCAATTTTCTACGTCGTATCCTTAATTACTCTCCATTACGTCCAGACAATTACACATTACAACTTATACGCGTGGTTAATTTGAATTCATAATCGGTTATACATCATTCGTTGATTCGAGGTTCTCACGAAGACTGTGGTCCTCTGGAATTTGACGCCATTTAGTCTGGTATAAATTTACTTAAAAATTAAGATTCCTTAACCTTGAAAATAAAGGCAGATTCCTCCGAAAGTCCTGTAAGCTTGTACCAGACTACAAAATCTCGCATTCCAGAACACAATGACCTCACCGTCTACAGCTGTCTTCCTGAAACTAAAAGAGCGGGGTGGGGGGGGGGGACACGTACAAACACAAATATTAAAACTTGGGCTCTTGCGATTAAGTAATTGTCAACGTAAGGTCAACTGTTTTTACCCCTGACCCAGGGCCCCCACGCAGTTCATTCAACAAAGCGGCCGCTACAGGATAAGCTTCGCGTGTGCTCTCGCCGACTTGGTGTATGGGGAGAACTCGATGGTGTAGATAATTAATTCTAAGACAGACCTACTTCATTAACAACACAAAAAGTGAAACCAATCAACCAAATACATTTTGAACCACACCTCTCAGTTCGATGGCTTGAATAACTTTTGAAGCCCAACTACAATGTGGAAACCAGAGAATGGCAAATGAGCCACTGGAGATCGCGTAACTGGAAGTTTAGAACTGGCGTAAGAGAGAGATAATGGTGACAGCATGTAATCATTCGGAGCCAGAAACTGGTCAAAACAGAACAGAAAAACGCAGTTCCTACTTAACATTAAGTATGGCCAGTCTGCTTTATACAGGCAAACCGGTTATGGTTGTTTGGGGAAATAATCTGTTTTTATTGTGAGAATTATAAAAAAATGTATGTGTACCTTGTGGGCAATATGCAGAATTTCATAATGTTAAACCAAGTGTTACATATGGTAGCGTGTTTGGTTTACAGTGACAAAGACAATCAAAATTCCGAAGACGCTTACTTGCTTAGTTTGGAGATTAGGCTTAAGTGTTTATCAGTGCAACTCTAGTGTGTTTGGTGAAGTACAAATTCTCTGCATTTCACCACCCATCCACATACCCAGGTTATCCCCAAGAAACAGTACTTCTTGAGAAGCTAAGCCTTCTGTCATTGAAAAATTTATCGGAGTTCTAAGTAAACCGAAAGTTAATTACCATGTTCGAAACAGCCGGTTGCATCCATCCATTTTGAACCAATCTTATTCAGTTCGCAACCTCCAATAGCACTTAACTATAATTAATATTAATACTACATTTCCATCTAAACCACGTTATTTCCTACAGCTCTCCGATTAAAACATTTTATGTGTTCAGCTTCTTGCAATTACGTTTGCCATAACCCACACAACTGATTCTCCGTTATATGACTATACACAAATTACGAAACTTCCCCTGTGTGATGTCTAAACATTCCCTTCATCATCCTTTTCTCAAGCGCCCTCGACCTGCTAGTGCATGGATTTTTCTTAATGCGAGAGTCAAAATTTCACAGCTATAAACACAGAGGGAACTTTCACAGTTTCTTCATGATGACAAATCACCGAGTTACAATATTTCTGTTTGCCTGGAGTCTGTAACTGTGTACAGACACTATAAAGGTTTTGTCTGTTATTTCACATGCTTTATTGTAATATCTGATTAAGGCGGAGAGAGGAAAAAGGCTCTACGTTATTTGTATTTGGGGTACGAAGGCAGTGCACTACAAGACGGAAGGTCGCGGGTTCGATTCCCCCAATGGTATCATTGGAATTTTTCATTTATATAATCCTTCCGGTAGCATAATGCCCTCGGGGTAGACTCAGTCTCTAACAGAAGTGAGTACCAACAATATTTCCTGAGGGATAAAGGCGATCGGTGCGTAGGGCTGACAACCTTACCAGCAACTGTCTTGAAATTTGGGAGCTTCGACCTCCTCAAGGCCTGTCCAGTTATGTACCTTTATCTTATTTTTATTCATAGGAACATTTCCTTATAAACAACTAAGACAGGAATAATGGAGGAAAATAATAACAAATAAAACAGAATGACTGCACAAAAATTTAGAATTGGTCATTTAACAACACTGTCAGTGGTTTGGGCTAATTTTGAATAATGAATGGTTTTAGTGGTCTAGTTTAAGATATATCCTAAGTCCACGTTAATTTCTTTATGCTGATTTGTGTCAGTCACTGTAACAGGTATTCTTTGAAGAGCTGAGATTTGTTAAAGTCTTCAAGATATCTCCTGCTATTTGCTAACCGAAAAGTTTCGTATCCTATTGGAAAAGGAAGACGCTATATATCCAGCGCAGAATTAGTTCAGTTTCTGTTCACCCATTATCTCTCGTTGATAGATTTGTTATCATCCTACAATCTGCAACAAAATCTTCTAAGTTTATTTTCCTGTCAGTTTTTCCTTTCTAAAATAATTGAGGTACAGAAGAACTCCAATTATCTGGATTAACTGGGACGGCGAGCCATCCGGATATGCAGAAAATACGAGTAATTGGATTTTTCTTTGAAAATAGACTACATTGGCAGTTTGCAGTTCGGCTGTTACTATTTACAGTATGTACAGTACCTGTGTCTAAACCTTTCGACCACGCCTGATTTGAAGTTCTTGAAGCCATAACACTGTATTTTACCTCATCTGACAACCGGTAATTTCAAGGAAAATTAGTTTTGCAGAATTATCCACCAATTTACAAAAAGACCAAACCGATCCGGATAACCAGCGACCAGACAAGTGAAGTTCTTCGGTATTTTTAACCTTTCACATGCATTATGCATATCCTGTGCAGCGGATTCTCTTTTGTTTAGTTTCCCTAAAATTATTAAGCAAATATAGAATTTTATAAAGCATTTCTCATTATTTATTTCCCGTGTTTTGTTAATATAATGTAATATGACTTTTCCGTATTTGCGGAGGAAACGTTGCTTCTAAACGACGCAAGAAGTAACACTTCTGTCACACCCGTCATGTCTTAGTCACCGCAACCAGCCGTCACATATTTAGGCCCCTCAGCCGCACTGTGACCATGTTGAAGTCAGCCTTTTGAAACTTGAGAGAAGCAATTAAAGTACTCTTCGTTTTTAATGGTCTGCGATTTTTGAATATCTCCTGTCTTTGCTTGTTTGTCCCAATGTTAATAATAACTTTGAAGATGGAGTTGTTGTGGCATATTGGTAAAGAAATTCTGCATGAGAAAACCGAAGTACTGGGAGAAGCAACTTTCCTAGTGCAGTTTGTTCAACTCAAATCCCCCAAAAAAGAGTGTGAGATCAAACCCGAGCAACGGAGTGAGAGGCTGGCGACTAATCCCCTTAACCGTGGCACTACCTTTGAAGCATGAAGTTAATGACAATAATATTTAAAAATCAAGGTACTACCTCGCAGCGAACATATTCCATATTCATTACTTGGGCATGTCAGTTCAACATGTGTAGGATAATATCGTTGTTAACTGTGAGAATCGCATGAAATGCATAAAAACACCGCGCTGGATAATTGCAGAGTTTTAAATGTTTAATCAGGCGGTACACCTTTGTGCTTAAAAGAACTAACGGACGGTACATAAACTGCATTAAATTTACAAATTCGTAATTTCTATCACATCCATTTTGTATCGCATTACTTTTGGTGGCAGCTGTACCACATTATACACTTCTCAATATAGCCATGATAGGTTAGCTATTCGCTTGCCGGTTAACGGTCCATGAGATTTTAGTTGATGATTATTGGTGATTCCGGTCGCGTGAAATGTTACGGCAAAATAAATCTCTGCTCCCACCTCTTACTCTGCGTCGTCATGGCAACATCGATAAAACACCACTTGCTGCCCTGTAAACCGATCATAATGCTAGAGCTAACCGCCATCCATCCATCCTGCAACACATTGCCCTGTCGCCCTGTTCGGCCGACACAACACAGACTGCACTGCCGAACAACAAAGTCACATCGCAACCTAGAAAATACAGACAGTGCAATTCTACATTTTGGGGGCAGAGACAAAATGAGAGGTAAAACTTAGACCTTTTGGAATGTAAATATATCGGAAGAAATAATATGTGGAATTGTTCAACTTTTGAAGTTTGGATTTTCCGAAATGTGTGGTCCTATCTACCGAACTACACGGTGTGACCCCAGAACGACACAATGTTAATATTTACTGCCGTGAGAAATCCAAATTTTACAAAATTAGAAGTTTTACGGTGGTGAATAATGAGGGCTACGGCAACTTGTAGTGTGGTAGACGGTTACAAATATTTCGAATATATATTTTGTCCTATTTGAGTCTTGAAGGCACATGTTGTATTCATCCGAAACTCTTGTACGTAAGTAAATGATGTCATAACTCAAACGACAATACAAAAGTACAACAAGAAATATAAGCAGTCTTGAAAGCGTAAAGGAACGGTGCACACGACACAAACTGCGAAAATCAGAAGTGATGTTTCCATTGCCTTATGAACGTGTCCTCCATCAGAGGCACACCGAACACAATTTCTCATACTTGAATAAATATACTAAATAGATTCATTTTCAGTCCATTGCCAGGTGGGGCAGTGGGAAATACGTACAGAGTTGGATGATTTGAAATGAGTTAATTTAAATTATTGGTCCATGTAGCTCTTTTAGAAACAGCGAATATTAAATACGATATTTGATAACTCTATTCGAAAGAGCTAATCCTATTTACTGGACGGGGTGGCTTTTCTCAGGCTTTCACTTTGTCACTTGAATATGAAAACCGAACCAGTTGCCAAAACGATATTGAAATACTTAGACATTGGGCAATGTAATATGAAGTTCACCATTGTATAAACCCACAGGATTAGATGAAAAACTATTTCGTCGTCATTATGTTCAGAGTAATTTGCATAGGATGTAGATCAAATACAAAATTAATTAAACAAAAATTCACCTTGACAATGCAATATTAAGTAATGGAGTCTGACTGCTAGTAAACCTGTATCTGAACCGTAAACTTTCACCACATAAATACCGAACTGAATTCGCTACACAATAAAAAGTAGTATATGCAAGTTGGGTAACCAAGCAAGCACCACAGGCTGTTGATGACAAGTCTATCAGCAAGCCGGAGTTTTAAATTGGATTGTTCGGTTCACTGTCCCACTGTTAGTTCAGGGATGTCAAGTTCACTTGTGTGCGCCAGGCATCTGATTAGTTATTACTCTTACGTACTCGTAGATATAAGGCTTCTGGTATGTGATGACGTGTATTTTCGAAAATGGGAACCACTATTTGAGACAAGCCTGAAACGTTCATCTTCTAGCCCAAACACGAAAGCAGCAGGTTTTCGCGAAAGTTCTTACCTACATACCAAAATACACTACGTCACATATCAGAAAATCAGAATCTTAATATTCCTAGCCATAATAACCTGAAATATCACTTTTAATTAAATCCTTAAATTCTGGTCTAACCGATTTTTTCCGCATTTGTTAATACAACATAAGATTATTTTAGAATATATCAGTACAAATACAGGAAAAACCTACCAAATTTTGGAGGGAGATCTACTATATTTCTCACACATTCACCACGGTATTACTTTGTCCTCAGCAGTTACATGTCTGTGGTGAAATCTTAAAAGTTAATAAGTCAAATAATGCGCAAATTAATTATTTCCCTAACTGACGTTGTGGGTAGGAAGATCGTGAGCTTTAGCCCACTTTACTTTTTAGAAAGACAATAAAAAGTGACACCAGTGATCATTATTGTTCTGAATGTGTCTCGGTGCAAACCTCTTACAACTTTGAAAATATCTAAGGAACTTCACAAAACTTGGTACAGAATTTGTGTCACTGAATATTAGTAGAATTCCTCTGCTGAAAATTCACACAAAACTTTGTCTTCGAGTCGTGACAAGTGTAGGGATAGACAAACAAGGCGTAGCGAAAAAAAAGGTATTTTCTATCTTTCGTCTCGAAAGACGCAAAGTAAAGACTGATTATTTCTACTTGTGTCCCTAACGTAAGGACGGAAGAGTCAGAGTAGCAAGCTGGACAGTGTGAACACGGATTACCGAAGAGCACGTGCACACATTCCTTTTAGGTTCATAAACACTTGCTCGTTAAGCCCATAAGATTTTACAGAGTGCTCACAACTTGTGGAATTGGAAATGATAATTCATTTTCTACTGACATATTTTAAGAAATTTATAACCTAAGGATTAACCTTTGGAAAGAAACATGAATTTTATGAAAATGATATTTAAATATTTAGTTCCTACCTCGCAGCAGTAAGGACACTGTTTTTCTGGTTAAAAGATCAATCGGCTAATTAATTAGGTTTGGGGAAATAATGTTTGTTTATACTGCGGAAGATACAAACACTGTGTGGACAAAATGCAGACTTTCCTATTTTTGAAGTACTTGGTATATAAGGTACCCATTGTGCTTGAAAGGTTAAAATAAGAAGCAAATAGTGTTTCTGTATTATAATGGATCTACTTAGTCATTCATAAATAACTCAGATATTTAAATGTATCTACTTGGCGAAATATCTCTCTGTCTCTGTAGTACGTTAATTACACAGAAGAGTCGCTGCCTTTGTTTTCATGAAACCATTGTTTAACGTCGTACCACTTTCACTGGAGAGGACTGGAGAAGATGGGTGGAGACAGGATATGGAAATGAGAAGAAAACGTGATATTGATTAACGCATGGCTTAGAAGTGGACCCCAGTTTCCACACTTCTTATAATAAACCTTGTAACATCAGATGCGAGTACTTATATGAATTATTTAACGATGCTCTCAGAAGTTCAGAGCGTGCAGCATCGAATGATGGGATAATTCGTGTTAATGAATTAGAAGGGATGTGAAAAGAAACTTTCCTGGTTTAATATGAAACACCATCTCTGGATTTTCATGGAGCGACTTGAGAAAATCGCCGAAAATATTACAAGGTGAGAGAGAGATCTTGAAGTCTAAACTTGAACACTGGACCTTCAACTATAATTCAGGGCTTTTACCCTCTCAGCCCAGTTATAGGCTGTAATTAATGCTAACGGGCCACCTGTACAACACACAACTATCCGAGGATAAACAAGTTGTCTAAAGCATTCACGCTTGTGACTATATTCGGGAATTGCCCGGATCTAATGTCGGAGTGGACACCGAAAAAACCGACATTTCTCTTTTCAGTTTTCGGCATAATGTTCTATAGCAGATCACGACTGCTTTCTATTGCGTTATTTTCAATGTATTATACACTAACCAGAAGGTCATTCGCTACTACAGTCTCGGCAACTGAGAGGACTTTTAAATAAAACTTCAAAAAAATATATGCCGTTGATACCCCTGCGTTAGTTAGTCATCTGGTGTCGCCACACCCTCCAATACAACATACAAGCTGTGACGCGACTACACCCCTTTCAGGTGCGACACAACGCCCAGGGAGGCCCTCCAATTAAACTTTCAAATTTAAAAATAAAAAGCAAAAACATACTGTTCTTTTTCGACGTGTGCTTGTTCACCAGCTTCCCATGTAACTATGGTAATTACCACTCTTATGACGTAGCCCACACTGAAGACAAAAACGCAGGAACAACTTCAGAGAAACCTAATATAAAGGAAGAGTTTATTGAAAGAGACAGCTAAATTTAAGGTCGGTCCAGACTATATTCACTGGCGTTTAAACACACCACGGTGGCACAGCGATTAAGGCGCTGTGCTACAAATCGGAAGGTCGCTGGTTCGATTCCAGATGGTGTCATTGGAATTTTTTATTGACATAAAATTCTTCCGATCGCACTATGACCCTGGGGTCGACTCAGCCTCTAACAGAAATGATTACCAGGAGTATTTCCTGTGCGTAAAGGTGGCCGGTGCGAAAGGTTGACAACCTTACCACCATTCTGGACCGTTGTCATGTAATCTGGGAACCTTAACTTCCTGGAACCCTCTGGGCCTGCCCAGACCTGTAATGGGACTGCTTTACCTTTACCGCTTAAACACACCAATCTTACCGTTTCCTCACGGATTCTTAATATTAACTAATTCTAGGTGTGTAAAAGACTTCTGATAAGTTAACAGTAAATCAGCTGGTCAATTAATTACTTGCCTTTTTTGAAAGCCGAAGGCCCTTTTCAGAACAACACGTCAGTTTACCCACTCCTGAGTCAGCTGAATCCAGTCCACACTGCCAAAAGCAATTGGTTTTATAATTCATTTTAATATTGTCATACCATCAATTTCAAGTTTTCTGGTTCTTCAGATTCGACCAAAATTTTAATGCATTTCTCAAGTCTTCAGTACCCATCACATGCTTTCTTATTTGATCATCCTTTCAGTAACGCGTGGAACAGAGCACAAATCAAGAAGCTCCATTATACAGTTTTCTCCATCGTTCTGACCCTTTCCTTCTACTTGTTTCCAAATATTTCCCACATCGCCCTGTTCTCGGGCAACCTCAATCTATGTCATTCTCTTAATGTGGCAGACCCAGTTCAACAAAAAGTAAGAAGCACATCTTTGATTATTTTTTTATAGAATTATTGGTAAATTCTCTGTGCACACCATGAAGTCATATGGGGGACTGGAAGTATTGTTCCACCCATTTTTATCTAGTCACTAGATTAAGGTAGGTAGTAACTGTCACTCTTCTGCCTCTTTAGCACTGAGAAATGACCCCCGGTTTAGGATTCTGGGTGGACCCTAAATCCGGTCTGAACATTTTGGAAAACAGAAAAATCTCTCTCGTTTTCCAGAAATCGAACCACGGTTCTCCAGTCCATACCTTAGCCAATATACTGACTGTGATACCCAGGTTTTCTTTGAATGTGGGGCGGAAAGGAAATATTTCTTAAATACAATTTAAGAACAAATCCTCGAATTTATATGTTCTCAGAATTTCCAAACCTAGAACCACGGATTGTAACTATTAAGCTTTACTGTAATATGGAGTATAGTCTAGTAGAAAGGTGCCAGCGTTTCGGAGAAACCTATTTCCTCCATCTAGAGGATAGTACTTTTCTATTCTGAAGGTGAAGATAGACGTTACACCGTTTTGCGTCCCATAACCCTGTGGTTTTAATCTTCTTAATGTCTTCAAGCACACAGTCAAGACACAGGAGCAGCCTTAGTGATGGTTTCAGATGTCTTGTGCGTGTACACAACAGGTTCTGGTCGTTGTAGTTGCTTAACAACTAGACCAACTGACAACCTTAGATTCTATTGAATCATCACTCTATCAAACCATCAAAGGGTAAGTTTAATGAGAAAATACATTTATTGGCATTCAGATAAGATGTCATTAAAACATACACACACTTGAAACTTATTCAAATTACCTACAAGCATATTGTGTACGCGCAGTGAGTTGAGGAAATTCTAGCTTCTCAAGGCGGTAATTTTCAAGATCACTATCTGCTTGGTTATTTTTTACATTATAAAGGCTATGGGTGACTGCGGTCTCTTAGTCTTCAAAGTAGAATCTGAATGATGACCACAATCTCAAATTTTGTAATAACTCACTTTATTCATGTAGACAGTGAAATTCTTAAAATGTCTCATAGAAGAATTGTTACGAAACAACACATTCAATTAGACCAATAATCAGTATTCAAAAATATCAAACAAAAAATACAATTAATACAATACAATTCCTGACAGCTATCAACCTTCTACATCTAGGTATTGCATCACTATCTCTGGAATGATTAGAATATTAAAATACATAAAATTGAGAAGCATAACATCACAATGTTGTGATATAAAAATATATGATTGTCAGCCGCTTCAAAAACAAGCTCGCAGCAATTTATGTTCTGTATGGAATGTGCATGTAGACATCTGAATCGATCTATGTGATCGTAAGAGTTCTCGTCCTGTAAGAATGTTATCACTGTTAATTTAAGATGCCTGAGTATCTACTGATATTACATACAAAAGATAAATTTATACTATATAATAGAGAATATGTATCAGAGTACATACCAGATGGAGCGTGTGAAGTGTATCATGTCGGGTGGTGAAATAATTTTATATTTGTCAGCTTCATGTATTTTAGAATTTTAACATTTTAATAATTCCAGTGATGGCGATCAATACCTAGATTAGCGTGATGGACTTCTAACCTATTCCTTTGTGCTAGAAGACTCCCTGAGTAAGGCACCCCATGGCCGAAACAGGTAGGAGATTAGTACTTCTCAGGAATTGTATTTTATTAAGTGGATTTGTTCAGTGATATATTGATGGTAAGAATTTGCACGGTATAAGCAGCATAAAATTTGAAATATTGAAAAATTTTTGCATGTGTAAAAAGTATGAAAGGGTTATACATTGATCACAAATTATATTTTTTTGGAAATCTTAAATTACCCTTTTAACTAAGATCTTCGTTGTGGGAACAACTGATCTCTCACCTAAATTATCCCGCTGCCGGAAGTTTATCAAGCTACATGTCTAGTATTAAATATATTGCAACTAACGACGTGAAAAGAAAACGTGCCCGAATTCTGTCCTCACTCCAGCTTGATTCGAGGGAATTCGACGACTCTACAATTCTGAAAAACACCTCTACCTTGCGATTCACTTCGCACTTTTCCCACAGGATTTACTACAGAAGCGGACAATATTTCAGCTTAGGATTTAGAATGAAAGTAGTTCCATAGGACTGTGTTCTTTTCCTGGAAAATTAGAGGATTTATTGTGGATTAAGCCACATACATGTTTTACCTTTCTTAAAAATAACACGATAAATCATGAACTTAACTTTACATACCAAAACACATTTTAATACATACAAGAGTAAATGCGAATATCACAATATTGATAGCAAAACTTCGCTTACTGAAATAAAATTAAAGTTTTTAAAAACCTATAATGTTACTAATGACGTACCTGACCAGCTAACTAAATAACTAACTAACTAACTAACTAACTAAGCTTGGTTCGTCAATTGAAACTAACATTATTTAATTTTGTTCAGAAATTTCCTACCTTTCAAGTAACCGGATGCCAATTATCGTGTTCACAACAGCCTGTAACTACTTATAAAAGTATCTAACTTTGTGGAACAGACATTTCCTTCAGTATACGAAAAAAGCAGGTCTGTTCAAGGTCTTATCCTCATTTTATGACAACGGATGTTTATTAGTGTCATGACATCAGACCGCACTGTAATGTAAGTAAAATATGAAATATTGATTAAGGTCTCATTCCTTAAATTTATATGGTACTGTATGATACTTCGTAATTTTCATTTAATTGTGAAGCTTGTCTGTCTGAAATAGTAACAAATATGAATTATCTTACATATGTTAATGAGCTGCGTAACGCAACAATTTTCTCATAATTCCTTCAGGCTACAGGTTGTCACAATTCAGAATGCCACAGCATGAATCTTCTCCACCGTGATAACCTTAGATCTGACTGTTCGGGTAATAAAATTTGAATCTAGGAAGTGTGTCATCCCCGTTGTGTGTGTGAAACTAGGAGAAGGTATGTAGTCAAACACAACTTAAGTTGTGTTTGACTACATACCTTCTCCTAGATAAAATTTGAAGTTTCTGTAGAATTCCGCAGGACTATTCACTGAGCATGAAGCGCAAAAATAATTTTACTTGGATGTATTACAGTGATATGATGATTTTAAACACGTTTTATTCTTATAATATCATCTTTATATTTTTTTCCTTGTGGTAGGAGGCATTTTTCAGTCTGTCTTCTACTGTGAAGCTACTTTTCTTTAGCACAGTCTTGTAACTCTTTGTTGTCTGAAATGCTTCAAAACAATACTCAAATTCTGGTCTTTTATGACAGGACCAAAGTGTATTTTTGTTTAGGTATTTTTTAATTCTAATTATCCCAAGAACTACACAAATTGCTTACATTTTATGGATAACATTCGGAGTTTGCCAATGATAGCGCACTTGGTAAATGTATGAACCACATGAACGTATATGGTATAGAAAATTTCTAAGATTTTCCTTACCACTGCCTGCTTATATTCTCACCCAACAGCAGACCTAGTATCTGCCTTAGATCATTCACTTCTAGCTGTTTACTAACGTTTGTATTAAAATTACGAGTAAAAAGCATTGCCAACCTGAATCAGAAAGCACATGCTCAGCTATGTTAAACCAAATATACCTCTCATGCATACACATTTTGAGTAATCTAACAAGTTCCTTTGTTATTTCGTATTTAATTAAAATGTGACACAGTTATTACCTACTAACGAATTACAGCGACTCAATAATTTTAAAAACAATCCTATAAACACCTAATGTACTGAATTATTTTACTGAAATCTTCATGACGTTTGCCGATTAAGAAACTTTTAATCATTTAAAGCCTAGTGGTAACTCTGTGTACCACATGTTTTGACTAAAAGCTTTGACCACATAACGCATTTATGTTATTTTTTGTATTCCTCACAACAAAGCACAATTATTTCCCTAAAGACCATTTTTGATGATGAAGGACAATATTCTCTGAGAAGTAAAACATACTTTTTTAATATTTAAATGAATGCCAGGTTTCAAAGGTTTCATACAAAGGGCATATATTACTGCAACAACGGTGGCTTTGACTTGTCTCAGAATATTCTGTATGATCCAACCAAGTAATGACACTTCGAAATGTAAGTACATTCTACATTTTATAAACCATAATTTGTAAGTAACTTTTATGAAAATATTCCTTACTTCAGAGAGACACATTAATTTTTCTACAGTCCCAGATGCAGGGTTTTGTCTGTACTTGTAAGATTTACTTAAAACTTACATATAAGTAATTTTTAATTTGCAACTTATAACTCTTTATTTTAACAATCATTTATATTTTATTAAAACTTATTTTTGTGCTTATATTCGGTGGTAAAGCCTTGGGCAGTATGGACGGCTAGCAACTTAATACTCTAAAATGACCTTCCCTTCTGCATAATGAGAAAAAGCGCAGTCACACCGCTACATTACTTGCTTCGAAAACTTGTCCTACTTTGGATATAGTGCCATTTATGATTATATAAATCTCCGATAAATGTAATAAATTTCGCTCGGCCGTTAGTATAAGTTTTTGTGATTTTTCTCATTCCCTCCAAGCAAATGGCGGGATTGCATTTTGAATAGTTAAAGACGGATTCTTTCCAAACCCTCCAAAATTCACCTTGCATTAGTCATTGTACCACTCGACATTAAGGAAGTCTAGCCTATGTATCTAATAGTGTCGTGAAATAAGCCGCAATAAATGCAAGCGCTAACTGAGATTTCAGGTTCTTTACAGCGGCGACTACTAATATATTTTCTTCCGGGAAGAGATTTAGAATAATCTGGTAGATTCAAATTAAGCAACGCAAGATCACAAACGCCAGTAATCTTCGAGCTTACTGTTGTCGTTTGCTTATTACTGTTTTCTTCCAGGTCTAGGAAACTCTCTTTTCTCTTTTCTATTTATTTATTCTGAAGAATGCATCTTATTTCGAGTTTGAGACTTACATAGTGATTTTATTTAACACTTCACAGACCTGCAGTTATTGCATAATATGCTAGCTCATTCTTGCATTCGAGAAATATCATTATGGAGAGATATTCGGAAGACGGAAAATATGGCAAGAAACAGCTGCGAGGAGAAATCATACGTACGTTATTAATTCTGTACTTTTTTTATTACTAGCATTTTATATTATTTTATTTGTGTGAAGAACTTAAGTATTTACTTATAAATATTTTATGAGTGAAATATGTAGGGTAAACCTCAAAGTTTCGGTACATTTAAGGTTAACTTAACTGTTCAACTTCAGACAACTGTAGACAGGGAGTGAGGTGTACATTGACCGTCTATCCCCGTGCAAGTTCATCATGCTTAGTTACAATGGTGTATTATTAATCAATTAACGTTATCAAACCGGAATCTAAAAAAAAAATTGCTAGCTCACTCTATTGTATAAACCATTACAAAACAACAGTTGCACATATTGCCAGATATCTTCTAACGGCACAAATAAATTATCGCTAGTGCCTATCAGCCGCCCAAGTTCGCTTGTCCACTGTGGTGTTATTGGTGCTGCTGATTGCAGGAAATAGAGCTATGTGGAGTTAGAGAGGCCTCCACTGATGTAAAGTGAGTACTGAGTGTGGTGAATATCGGAGAGTTGGTTCATAGGTTGAAATGAAAACACACACACAAACACACAAACACTTACCCACACACACACACACACACAAACATACACATAGAAACACACAAACACTTAACCCCACCCCCCCACACACACAAAAAACATACACACAAACACTTAAACCCC
>Ga0123352_10001678_pt1 | contig 29858 bp, 13 predicted proteins | sample TergutLab28metaG_FD_89700 | JGI IMG/M metagenome (GOLD analysis project Ga0123352, IMG submission 89700) | Labiotermes labralis P1 segment gut microbial communities from Petit-Saut dam, French Guiana - Lab288 P1 | ecosystem: Host-associated > Arthropoda: Insects > Digestive system > Gut ... | reverse complement strand
AGAACATAGTAAAGGAAATAAAACAGTACCAGAAAAAGTGGCTACAACATGTACAGAGGATGGACACAAACAGACTACCAAAACAAGCACTACAATATAAACCAAAAGGACGAAGGAACATAGTACAACCAAGGAAGAGATGGAGGGACCAGTTTCATCTTGACGATCAAGGAACAGGAAACACGCCTAACCCTTCAGGAACATGATGATGATGAATTTTCAGTTTAACGTGACATGGCATAGATGATATGCGATAATTTTCAGTTCAATGTGATTTGGCATAGATGATAGCTGGTCAAATGTCTTGTGGTGGAGGTTAGCAGGAAGTGACGTCAATGTCACGCCAACAGACACGTGTGTGGATTATGTTGGTGATACAATTATGGGGCTGATGTAGTTCCCCCTTCAATTGCATTGGCTTTTGTTACCAAAATGAGTGAGAAATGTAGATCTACATCATCTAGCACAATCCAAGTGAAACAATGGTGAAAGACTGTCAGTACTAAAAGGAAATTAGACGTAATAAGCCAAACTGAAAAGGGCTGAATGAATTGTTGACATATTTGGCAAAGTTAGATCCACTCATTTCAGCATACATACAATTCGTGATAATATTGATACAATTACAGAAAGTATGAAGTAAGGAAAAGTGTTTGTGTATCAAGACTACCACAATACTATCAGAATAAACTGTACCAAAACTATGGATGTGAGTCTCTTACATATATTTACAGAAACATGTACATACTGTATACACAGTAGATATATATATATACTCTACGGGTCCATATGTCCTCTAGTGGTATAGTGATACACTATAAAGGATAAGGATGTCAATCCCCTACCCCCACAAAATACCGTTTTCAACGGAAATTTTGTGATCGAGCTGCGTGACTTCTTCAGGAATGTAAATCGGGTGTAAAACGAGACCTGCCTGTATACTGTATTCACCTGGATATAAGGTGGGAACTTTTACTACATCATCACCAACACCACCACCACCACCACCACCACCACCTGAAATATGCAGGGAGAAAGGGGGTACCTTGTAATCTTTCACAAAGTTAAATGTGTTCTGTATAAGTTTTTCCTAAAAACTTACCACTGTGAATCTGGACTGTCTTATTTGCAGGGTCATCTTATATTCAGGTAAATATAGTACATAAAACTACCACCAGAACTAAATCTTTGGGTAAGTGTGTCAAAAAGTTACACTGGGAAACAAAATTACTGTACAAGTAAAAATACTTAGGATACATTATTTCAGGTGACCAAAGGTAATAAATTTACAATCCTGCAACAAAGTGAATGCCATTATTAACAGAAATGTCAGCAAATCAGTGTTATTGGAAACAAAAATAATACATAGTAAAATCAGCTCTGAAATGTGGTTGTGACGTTTGGGTACCTAACAAAAAAGAAATGACAGCATGGAAGCAAGGCTAGTGCAGTTTCAATGACCTTTACTGAAAACCAGCATATTATAACCAACAAAACATTTACATCAGAAACAATCGTTTCCAATGTCAGCCATGAAAGTAAAGATTGCTAAAACAATTAGCCACCACACATACGCAGCAAGGATACATACACAATACCAAAGCATGAACTGGAACATAAAATAAACTGGGCAAAGAGATGAGATGTTGTAGAGACCAACTATACCTAGATGCAGGAACAGCAAGTTAAATGTAATACTGACTATTTTGTGCTGGTGGTGGTATTTTTATTGGTATGTGGAAAAGTTTAGCTTTTGCTTTAGCTTTAGCTTTTGTACAGCCACATATTTTAGTTATGGGATTAAACTGCCTTCTTTGTAAAATGGGGCAAAACAAAAAGCCAACTGTAATAAACAATAAATTAAAACTTATCTGAAGATTTAAGAATTTAAAAAAGATCCAACAGGAGATTTACAACAGTCATGAAATGAAGTAATATTCCATTCATGACTATCATAATTTAAATACAAAGTTTATTATCTTTGTCCTTGTCACAGATACATTCTAGAAGCACAGACCTGTGTTATTACTGAAAAGGTGAAATGCATGAGAATCACCCTTACCCTGGAAGTTATATGAACTTGGCTACCACACAATGTGTAGATCTATCCTGAGATTGCTTGGCCTAAACAGCTTTATCTGAACTGGAAAAGGGCTAGGGGTCTACAGCAGAAATGCAAAAGTGGCCAAGTACTTGAGAAACTACTCCATATCTAATATATATTTGCAAGGATTTAATAACAGTTTTGGGGGCAAAACATGAATCCACTGTGCAATGCATATTCTGTCTGCTGAGGTCTACTGAACCAAGTCTGAAATGAAAACAGCTCTGTTTAAAAAAAATCACCACACAGCCATTAACCCTTCATGGCCGAAAGACCACTTCAGTTGACATGTGAAGAAGTGAGAAAACCAAACGTCCCCAAAAATAGTTGAACAAGAACATGCAAAATACTGGGCGGACATTTAAATCCTGGGTGTTTTGCAGTTCGCAGTGCACACTTAATTCCAGCACCAAAGGTTAAGTGGGTGCATGACATACTTCAGTTCAAGTAATAATTTCCTACGGGCAGTGTTCCCAGCCACAACTTTTACATTATTTATATGACCGAAGTTTCTACTTTTTGTGAAGGTAAGAAATCACAAGTGTTTTCATTTTCACCAGTCTTCTATTCCTCCCATTACCATTATTTGCTGTTAGCTCATTTCCCAAAGCCATATAGACAAATAGTAAAGTATGCTACATCCCAGCCAGTGTTGAGAAATAGAAAACTTTTGTTTTTATTGCAATGTAACAAACTAAACAACCCTTTACTTTTCAGTGAAACAACTTACAAGATTAATTCCTTGTTACATGCTCTGGCAGACTGCAGTACAAAACCAGATGGGCACTTACTGTCACAAAAATAAACATTATCTCTCCCCTTAAAGTATTTCTGCATGTTGTTAGCTGTCTGCTAGTTTTGCTTCTGCCACACCTGATAGAACACCCAGTCTTCCATAAAGGATGGCACAAAAGCATGGGCTCTGGTGAATTCCACAGGAACAAACAATTTTTGTAACTGCTCTTCGAACATGCTTAGAGATGCTGGACAAGATGCTCCATTGCCCTGGTAATTAACAAGTAAAAATCGTGTATCAGTTCTTTAATAACCAGTGCCAAAAATATCTGAATATGTTCACATATGTGAATATATTCAGATATAAAGATTTGGAAAAAAGCAACCTTCCCTACTTCATGGCACCATCAGGCATTGCCTAGAGGGAATCATGATCCATCTGAGGGAACAATCACAATCATGGAAAATGCTGGTCAGTATAGTTGGTAACATGGCCCAGATTTGAATTGGGAACCCCCAAATACAATACTGGATCATCTTCAATATACAATCTGCCAAAAATAAATATTCATGTCAGATCCTCTTCAATAAGAAATGTTAAGATTAACATTCCCCATTTTACAGTTTATTGACCTTGGCCATGTCAGCCTTGTCATTGTGAAGGGGGCCTTTTGAATAACCCATAAGGCAGACAGTAGAATCAGGCACCCACAGCTTAATATAAAATGTGAACCACCTGAAAACCTGGTATTCCTCATATTCTTGACGATTTACCTCTGCCATGTGTAAGGGAAAGAATACACAAATATCTGCATTAAATCTCTTTTATGTCCCCAAATAAATTTACAAAGTGCAATAACCATATTACTTGGAAAGACCTGCAGGAAGGAGAATGGTAAGATAACCTAATATATATTAATATATTCTCACTGCAGTACACCATTTACCACTTACAGCAAGAATAGAAGGGCACACTTCTATCTGAATATTAAAACATGTTCTTTATGCATTGTGATGGATTACTGCATCCTGCTGCACTGACAACATCAGTGTAAATATTTCATTACACAACTTTGCAGTATGATATATACAGATTATCCAGAATACAGTCAGCCACCATCAAGTGTTATAAGAACAGTTATGTTCATGCTTTACAACAGTGAAGCTTTACTCATTATCAAAACAGTGTATTGAAAATTAAACACAAAGTGTGTTGGAGCAATGAAATCATATGCAGACATTTATGCAGTTGCTAGGAAACCATGTGGAGAGATATCCAATCACTTGACTGTACAGCCATTGTGATGATACAATGTACAAAACATGGAACATATGCCCAATTCTTGAAGACATTGATGTGAACAAAGTAAGTGAAAAAGACTAAACCTTATACTATACATTATGGTGGTGTTGTGTGATGAGTAGTTAGCAAGAGTGCTAGTTGTTGTACAAGTGCTCCTTATAATATGCTTGGTATATCACCAAAAAATGGAAGCATACTGACAACTATTGGTCACATTACACACAAACGTGAACATTAAATGTAAGTGATGACCATGAAAAAACATTGGGTATAAAGCCACCACCAATGGTGTATTTATGTTGTGTACAACAGTAGTAAGCAGTGTGTTTGCCTAAGGTGTCATCTACTGGGGCGTGATTCCCCATGAGACAGTTTCTTTTATCACACCTTTGAAGGCATCGTGATCCATAAAATTTCCTTTATTATTTTAACTGTCTGCATTTTTCTATTTTCTTTCTTGTTTCAGTCACATTTGAGAATTACAGGAGTGTGACAGAGGTTTCAAATGCACCAATATTTTAAACGATCAGGCTCTAGAGTTAACAAGTTTGCAGTATGCAGGATGGTACTAACAGTAAATAAATAAACAAGTGTGACGAACTACAAACCTGGAGCCAAAATGAAGAGGTTCAATTGCTTGGGCCGTTCATGAGTACTTGTATTAAAAATTTTGAACTTGTGTTGACACAAAGTCAGTGAGAACAGAAAATACACTTTCACTGAAATTCATATTAATAGGTCAAATGATTCATGTGACAGGAACAAGCTGCAATTTGCTCACAAGTTTCCATAACAATGTTTGGGTTTGGCTGATGTCATGGTACCTACCTACAGTTCAATACATACATCTTACAAAGAATATCAGGTGTAGGACAACAGATGTCACCTGAAACCACGCTTACTGCTCCTCAATGCTTGTTACCACAAGAACACAATAATGAAAGACTGTATTTATGGTGGAGGCAAGTGGGAATTTCCATGTACTGGCATGTGAGCTTGTTGTTTGCAACAAAAAAATCAGTTTAAAGGTACATGTGGCAACTCTTCTCTCAAAATAATGGTGACAGTAAAATGTAATTTCCACCCACTCTAACATACAAATGCCTGCTTTATGCAAAACTTGGCATCTGTTCTCTGTGATAAACAAATGTAAGTAGTATTCACCATGCTTACATGTGTCATGTATTTTCCTTGTGGCTTTAAAACTGCCATCGCGGAGTTGAGGATGAGTCTTATAAAGTCCCACACCTCTCCCTGAGGAGATGCTGAAAGAGGAATGTCAGTCAAGTCCCCAAATACATAATCAAACTTCCGACCTTCTGCAATGAACTGGTTTAATATTTCTACACAGTCACCAACAACAATCTGAAAAGAGACAAAGAAATACACTTACACTACTGTAATCCCATGATTTACAAAAAGTGACAACATGGGTTAAAGTGTAATTGCTACTGGATTATTAGAGGAGTTGTTTATATAAACATGCTGTCAGTAGCTCACACTATGTAGTGTTCAAGGATAGGCTGATTTGGTGAATTTGAAAGGCTATGAAAGAAAGTTATCTGTGGCTCAGCATGACAAAAACCTAAGCCAGGACATCCAATCTTAGGCCAAGATCTACTGAAGACATACTGAATATAAAACTGGAATGACGCCACCAGATGACACATTCAGTGAAGTGGAAACAACTTGTGGTACATTGCAGTATATAAACTTGGTATTCACATACACAGACTGTGGAAACACAATAATGGGAAACTGAAGTCAGTACAGCCAATCGGCAGGTCTAAAATAAAATGTGGGGTTGTGGGGGGGGAGAATCATTACTGCATCAACATTCATTCAATGATAATGATCATCAATACACTACTCATGTTGAATATTAAACAGAACACAAACTACTCTGGTTGTGAAAGCATTTGCTTACAGTATAATTACATGCACTTGATATATAATTCTCAATATAAGTTATTTAAAAAATCAGTAAAAATAATTACCTCGTAATTATCACCCTTTAATTTGTCTAAACAATCTCCACAACAACTTCGAAGATGCTGGCTGCAGGCTTTCATCACCAGCTCATCAATCTAAATGAACAAATTGTAAATACAGCATACTTCAGTATAAATTCTATTATCATAATGCATAGCACAGGATGTTCACACACTGTTTACACCATAAGATTAGGATTACTATCCTTCTTTACTCTTTAAAGCAATCCAAAATATACACTATTCTATAATACTGCAACTCAAGCAGTATATAAATCTTCTACAACTTCAAAAATAAAAAGATGAACTTGTAAATGAATGTCCACTAAAGTTTAGGTCTTCTGAAATGTGATGCTGTGTAACATTAGGTGAATGATACTTGATTGTTCACAGGCACTACATTCCTCGGGAATTCTGGGAACTGCTCACCCAACAACAGAGTCACATACCAAAAGACCTCAATTCTCAGCCATGCCACTGTCAGAACCTCAAATCTCTCAACTGCTAGCTAGGGAAATATGAAGGTTCAACATGGCTAATACTGAAACCTGCCAAATGCACATTACTCTGAGACAGTTCCATCCGTCTCCAACTTCCCAATATATTTCTGTAATGTGAATCACAGCACTATCCATATCCATATGGCTATGTGGATTTTTCATCAATGAGTGACAATGTGAAAACTATAAATCAAAATGCAGAAGATATTCATCAAAAGAAAATTGGTCTTGGTGTAAATGCAAAGAAAACTAAGTGTAAGATCCTGTCTCATCAACAGTATGTGGGACAAAATTACAGGTGCTGAGGAAGATATTTGGGCCTATGAAGGAGGAAGTAATAAGATGCTGAAGACAACGCATAATGAGTACTTCCAAGACTTGTACTCCTCAGCAAATATGTTGAGTGATAAAATCATGGCATATGAGCTGGATAGGGTATGTGGTATGCATGAAGGAGAAGAAAAATGCATACAGGCTTTTGGTGAGGAACCCTAAAACAATGAGATCATTGGAAGATCCATGTGTAGATAGCAGGGTAACATTAAAATTGATCTTACACGCAGGAGGGGATGGCATGGACAAGACTCATCTGCCGCAGAATAGGAAAAAGTGGTAGACTCTTCTGAACACGCTAATAAACCATCAGGTTCCATACAAGGCAGGAATTTCTTGAATAGCTGAGTATCTACTGGCTTCTCAAGAAGGACTCTGCTCCATGGAGTTGGGTATCATCCATCCACCTCTTCCTTGGACTCCACAGTGACTGCCTTCATTGCAGTTCCTTCACACACCTTCTGAACACATTACACATATTCCCAACCAAGTGATATAACCTGACAATACTACATGACCCATACAAATGTTTTTACACAAAACCTGGCAGGCCAGATACATACGGAATCCATATCATGTTTCATGTTGTTTTTGTAAATGCTGCTACCCTACTAGTATGGGAGTAAAATCCATACTATCAGCCATACTTGGACACCTTACACAATTCAATTCCTCTGACATACAATATCATTCATCCGAAACACTTCTGTTTCTGGCAATTATAACTCACATGGGACAAGTATGACACATAGGGCAGCACTTCAACTTACTGGTTCATGAACAAAACTTTCTAGTAACTTCTTTAATATTCCTTGATTTCTCCATTTTAAACCTATGACAATGTGACAATAAGGACCCTAACTATGAGGCTATGGAAAGTAAGACACATGTTTGCACAATGATGATACATGTTCAAATTATTATGCCTTTCTCACACATCTGGCTGTGAACAAAATAATAGCATTTTTCAATGGAAGAATAATTTTGCACACATTCCCGATAAATAAGAACATTTTGGATGAAAGATTTGCAAATTATGTGATATGTCTGACTGTACATATCATATGGACATTTACATAGGGAAGGGCAAAACAGGACAAGTGTAACCACAACCACCAACACACGCAGCTGTAATATATGTAGCACTAACTACCACAAAACAAACTTCGGAAATAAGGTTCTATTTGATCTAAAATTAGAAATGACTTCAAAGCAGCGATCTGAAGAAATAAACAGGATATACACCTAATGACAAATAGGCATGCACCGGCAGCAAATGACATCTTCAGTGACAAGAACAGAAATGTTACTTACTTACTCCTATAGAACAGAGACCTTCTTCAGAAGCTATCCAGTTCTCAGTTCATCGAGAAATTCCCGCCACTTTATGGAACCCAAAGGTTCATTACTGCATTTACTAGTGCCCACTCCCTGTCCCTATCCTAAGCCAGATCAAACAAGCCCATGCCTCCCCATCAACTTCCTGAAGATCCATTTTAATATTATCCTCCCATCTATGACAAAAACATTAGAAATCTAAAAATTTTACAGGACTACAGGTATGTAGGTAAACAGGACCAAATGGTGAAGAGCTACTTGATACAATACCAGATATACAACAGCATAAATATGTATACTGACTTACCCTCACACAGAACTTCATTGAAAATTCTAGGAGTTTATCTCTTTTTATGTCAAGCCCTGGGTAGGGAATTCATTTCGGAGAAACTAGTTACCTGGCCTGATGTAAACTACAGCAATCACTAGCCAGTTTTAACTCCAGTATCTATTGCCATACTTTCTCTCCACAAGTAGTACAAAGGGCACGAACAAAATATAAGAAGTGCGATTTTGAACTCTGTAATGGTAAAGTCTTCTGAATATTACTACACCAAATCCAAACAGGTATATAACGAAGTGGGGACTGCGTTAGTGCAGTGGTTAAGGTGCTGTGCTACAAATCGGAAGGTCACTGGTTTGATCCCAGCTGGTGTCATTGGAATTTTTCATTGACATAAAATCCTTCCGATCGCACCATGGCCCTAGGGTCGACTCAGCCTCTATGAGAAATGAGTACTACGAGCATTTCCTGGGGGTAAAGGCGGCCGGTGCGTAAGGCTGACAATCTTACCACCATCCTGTGCCGATGTCATGAAGTCTGGGAACCTTAACTTCCTGGAACCCTCTGGGCCACCCCAGTCCTGTAACGGGACTGCTTTACCTTTACCTTTTATATAACAAAGTATTTATTTGCATGTTTCCTACACTGCACTGCTCAGGAAACCCATGGCAACTGATGGCTTACAAGCAGAATCAGTCTCAATTTACAGACCTGGGCATCACACATAAATAGACTTTGCATTACAACCATGCCAATATTATATTATTCAAAGCTATTGCTATACAGTTTCATAACCCTACACTAAAGGGTTCTAGTGTTACACCTACTCAAGTCTATCTTGCTGGTAGCCACAGAAAATTAAATGTGAGGGATGACATCATATGGTCTGCTGTTCATGACAACCAGCAAACTGAACCAGATGCTATTGTGTTTCTATTCAGGATGCTGATAATTTACAGAGTAAGCCTGTCTTTCACCTTCAATTTTACGTGATTAAACAGTAGCCTAGAACTCCCATGGAACTGAATTACAAACTGATGCAAAGCCAGTGTTCATTCACTTTATGTGGAAGATGGTGACAGTGGTGTTCTTTGCTATGTCAGCCAAAAACCCAACACAGTGTAATCAACCAGGAACAGAAATAAGGTTACATACTGTTATCAACACCTGGACCACAAGCTATCATGGTCATACATGTGAATGTGCTTACATGATATGCCACAATCTTTATTTTCCTTTTGAAACAAAGCAGGCAAAGAGCAAAACATTGAAATTGTACCAACCTCCAACATATAAACAAATTTCGGTTTCTCCTTCAGCAATTCCCATAGCAACGCTCCATCTCCTCCCCCCAGAATGACAATTTCTTTTCCCTCATAATTTTCTTTTCCACGCTGCATCAGTGTTTCTGTGTAGATTAGGTCACTTTCAGATATGTCTGCGGAAAAGGAACTTGCAATTGCACACCAGCATATAAGTGCCAAAAACTAACATAAAAGTATGGAGCAAACTATTACAAAGATACTCACAGTTCCACAAATCATAAAGAAAATGGGCATAATATAAAAATACTACCTCCACTCAATGGTATCCAGTGCCCTAAAAGACAAGCCTCATTTCAAATATTCCTTGTAAAAAATGAATGCATAGAAGTCACATGTCCTGTTCACATTTGTTAAAAAACACATTTCAACTGAATGCAGTACTGGCGCTCCACACTTGAAACTTACCAGGTGAAATCAAACTTGATCCATACTGATCCCAAACACGCTTTATGTTATGCGAAGTTAAAATCAAACTTTGTCAGGGTCACCAAAAAGTTTCTCATACAAAAAGTTGGAACATAACATAAAATACAGATCTCACAATGATCTAAAAATTCTACTGGAACTTTTTATGTAGGCCTAATGCAGTCACTGAATAACTTCTGGCCATGCAATATTATACGTTTGGTATGAGCAGCTTTGTCCCATCCAATTTACATCTTCAACCAATGAACATCAAAGTGAACGTGGACACACATTCTATAAATACATACATACTGTTTCAAAGCATACACTCCACAATACCACACTTCACAAGCAAACATTAGTTTACTTTGCGTTGTTTAATCCAATGTTAAAATGTTAAAAATCAAGACAAGATATCAGCACATCTTATGACATACAGAACTCTTGTGAGCTGAACCATCTTTGAGAGAAGTGATGAAGTTTGATTCACGATTCATGCACAGTGATGTTTAATAAACCAATATAAACAAACTCTTCTTTCACTTTATAACATGTAGTACAGACATTACCAAATTTTTCCACAATCCACCAGGTAGTTTCAGAATAAACATGTGGATTCACACTGTGCAAAGAACCACAGAAACTCCTGTTTCCAATTCAAAGCAATGCAATGGCAGGAACCAACAAAGAGCAATTCAAAGTTTCATATTCAAATGAAATTCTGTGAAACATCAGTGCTTTAATCAACCAAGACACCACTCTCAAACTTTGCTGTCCTGACACCTCACTTTTATGGCTGGTCAATAAGTCACTGAATGACAGAAATAAAGGAACACTGATAAAACATATATACATAAGAAATAAATTTAAAAAAAACTTACTCTGCAAACCATCCAGGACGAGTAAGTTACCCAGACTTTGAGAGTGAACAATCAAAATTTTCTGATAGGGGGACTTCTCCTCATATAAAACCTTATCAATGTCATACTCCAATATACGTTCATCTGAAATTAAACATTTCACAGATAAAACTAGTCTACAACATGTGCATAAAGACAGTATGAGAATTTAAAAGCTAAAAAGGAAATGCTACATAACACCAAAGATAAAATGCTGAGAGTGTGTAACAGAATAAGGCCTTGAAGAGTTTTCAGGAAGTTTTACCAATCTACTTGAGGATCTTCAATAACAGTAACAATACACTGCTGTAGAGGGAACCAGAAAGGTGAAGTCAGTATACTAACTAGCTACAGGCTGGACAGTCTGTAGAGTTCAAATCCTGTCAGGGGCAAGAGATTTTCTCATCCCCAAAACTGTCCAGACCAGCTCTGGGGCCCACCCGGCCTCCTATTGCATGGGTACCAGAGGTCTTCCCTGGGGGTAAAGCAGCCAGGGCATGAAGTTGACTACTCACTTCTATCTAGTGCCAAGGTTAAAAATGAGTGGAGCTACATCTCCACTCCCCCTGTATGCATTCATGAGCTACATCTCCACTCCCCCCTGTATGCATTCATGGCAAAGGCAGGGACAACTTTGCCTAACTTTTTTTTACATATGGACACATTTTAACAGAACATCATGGACATGATTCACCTGTCAGACTGAATGCAAAATCTTGTACACACCAATTTGCAGAAGGCTGGACACATTACGTAGTATAATGCCATACAAAGATAAAACAACCTCACTGGTTCTGGGCCTGTTAAGAAGTATGATGGTTTGTTACCATAAGTGCTAATGATGAATGATATCAACCCCTCATGCACACACACTTAATGCTTGTAGGACATTCTTCAGAAGAAAATGGGCAGTTTGGACTATCATACAAAGTGAAGTTAATTCATGCCCTTCTGCAGAAAATGAAATGCCATGTTGCTGCATTCTAGTGCTCTTTTAACATTACATATGCCATTTCAAAACACCAACAAATTTTGCACCAGGTATCACACACTCTGCAAGAGAATAACAAATCCCCTCATAACAGGTGCCAATAATTAGAGTTTACAATGCAAACGAAACATCAGCAATATTTTCTCTCTCGGATCATATCCAGACTGGTAATCTTTCACTGCACGTGAATATGTACTAGGAAAGTGTACACAAGCTACCAAATTTGAACACCACTTTTGCTATGACATGCTAAACTGAACAGTGCATATTTTAATAAACTGCACATCATTTCTGTCTGTTTCAAGCTGGAGGAACACTTAACCTTCACGTACCAATTAACATCACTGTGCAACTGTGACTGCACATTAGTGGAGGATTTGACCAGCCAACCACTGTCCTAACATGTCATTTATGTATTTGTTAAAAATTTCCCTTACACTTGGGCTATACGTCCTGAAGGCATAAGGAAAGTGGAGGTAAAGCTAAAAAATTCCATATCTTCATATTTGGAGGTGATGAAGTTGTTTTGCATGTCGTCACAGTTCAAGTGACCCCAATATAAGTCCAGCTAATGTGGTGCAAAGAAAAATGCAAAATCTCTGTCTATGCTGGAAATAATAATGCTAGCTAATCAACTAAGTGACTGACTGACTAATTCCATGGAGCAGAGTCCTTCTTGAGAAGTTAACAGGTTCTCAGCCAGTCGAGAAATCACATTTTACAGAACCTCATGGTTCATTACCACATTCACAACAGCCTGCCACCTGTCCCTATTCTGAGCCAGATCAATCCAGTCCATGCCCCCCATCCCACATGTTGAAGACCCATTTTAATATTATCCTCCCCTGGCCGGGTCTTACTCCTTCCCTCAGGTTTCCCAACCAAAACCCTGTATGCACCTCTCCTCTCCACCATATGTGCTACATGCCCCACCTATCTCATTCTTCTTGATTTGATCACCTGAATAATATTTGGTGTGGTGTACAGATCATTAAGCTCCTCTTTATGTAGTCTTCTCCATTCCCCTGTTACCTTGTCCCTCTTAGGCCCAAATATCCTCCTCAGCACTCAATTTTCAAACTCCCTCAGCCAATATTCCTCCCTCACTGCAAGTAACCAAGGTTCACACCCATACAAAACAACAGACAAAATTATAGTTCTCTATATCTGAATCTTTATATTTTTGGACAGCAAACTGGAAGACCAAAAATTCTGCACTGAATGATAGCAAGCAATCCTCAACTTCAGTCTGCTCTTAATTTCATCCTGAATGGAATTTTGATACATTAGGGCTGCTCCCAAATATTCGAACTGTTCCACCCTTTTGAAGGATTTATCATCAATCTTTATATAGTGATTCTGTCCTGCATTCTGATATTGAGACATGACCAAGTACTTGGTTTTCTCAGCATTTACTTCTAGTCCAATCTCCTCACCAGTGACTACTAAGACATCTGTGTTTTTCTTTATAGTATGTTTGCTTCTGTCCAGTATATTAACATAATCAGCATAAACCAGAAGCTGATGCTATTTACTTTCAAGCCCTCCTGGTTTACCTGAACCCTCTTAAAGTAATATTCTAAAGCAAAATAATACCTCTACTATCCAGAATTATTAAAGCAGATATCCTGGTTAATATTAATATAACAATTTTATTTATTACGTTGAAGATTGTATCAAATACAAGGTTAACCACTTGAATGAGTACCCTATAAACCCAAATTTCCTCTTGATCTGACACAATGCATAACACGAAAACAACCAACTGTCTTATACTATGAGAACTCACTTGTATCTGATAAAAGGTTACCAAAATGAATTACTTTCATATCACCATTAATAAAACTGAAAAATGTATTGATACACATGATAATACCCATGCTATACACTATGAAGCACAAAAAATGGCATCAACATACCTAACAAGCAGCACTTATTTAAGCATTCAGAGTTAACAAGGTCATTCCACACACATTTAATACATCCCACTCAATGACTTTAAATTTCATTCTGTACGATCTACTCCAGTCAAATTATTTATCCAAATACTATACACAGAATAACAAATTTAAAATAAATTAAATATCATACAATAAACAAGCACCAATGCCACCAGTTTCATATGTAGTAAATGTAAATAAATAAACATTTCTCCAAGATTTAGTTTATCATGCATCATGTGACAAAGTAATCCACTTATAATACCACTGCATGTCACTCTTAAGACCAGGCAACTAAAACTCACCTGGTTACATTATTCATCGTGTTCCTCTTTTTAAATGCACGGACATGTCAAAAGAAGGTTCAACATATACACATACAATGGTGCCTGCTGGAGGATTTACGTTTAACCATTTGAGTAAAAAATTTTAACACTGGGTTCAATTTAGTATCATTTCAAACCTATTATACTCAGTCCAACACAACTGAACTTTCATAAGTCATCTGAGCCTGGCAGAGGAAACCATCTTAGGTTAAACTGCATGGTAAATGCATGACAAAAATCGAGGGCCATGCTTACTTTTTTAAAACTTTAAGACTATCAAGACTGTTTAACATCAGTCCACAAGGCAGTTTCCATGACTGTCAAGGTTACAGATGACCTAGGAAGGATAACAGAAACCCCCCTACAAGGTGGCCAATGCAGAAACTTTATGTAATATTATGAACGAACTCTGATAAGCCCAGCAAACAATTCAGAAGAAACCCAACTGTGAGTAAGTGCCATTTTCTGAGGTTAATAGAAAAACATCCACAAGGACGCTTGTCAAAATTTGGTGTCACTACTAGAATCCAGAATCACAGACATCCAGCAATGAGAGATTCAATACAATTCCACATACAAAATTAATGAACGTGAAGAAATTCAGCCTGCAATGAAAATATCCATAATATACTACATTAAGAAAATCCATGTCCAAATATTGATGGAAAGGTAGTGGTTTCATTCAAAGGGATGTCACATTGTGTGACTTTCATATCTTAATGTCCCTAAATATATACTGCGTGAAAATGAAGTGCAGACAGCTATGAATGATCAGTGTCACTCGAAGAGTACACAATATGCTGAGCAACATGATTAGTGTTCAGTCACTCAGCAGGGTGCATTTCTTACACACCTATGTGTAACTAACCCAAGCACCACTTCCTGGGTTGCTTCTGTTGAAACTTCCCTAGCAGCACTGCAGTAACTACTCCAGGGTTGCTTCTGTAGAACCTTCCCTATCTTAACAAAAATCTTATTAGAAAGGGGTCCATTCGCTGGTGGTTTCAACATTATTGCAAAATAATGTCATATGGAAATACGTGCATATCAAATCATGTCCACATGTCTGCCACCTTCCCCAGTAACTTTCAAACTGAAGGATTTACATGAAACAAGATGATGAACATTGTGTCATTAGAATCACAGTCATAATGTATCTTCAAATTCTGTACTACACATTCTCACAAGTTAAAGCAGCAGCAGATTCCTAGGTTGTAAAACTTTTAACTTAACTATATGCGCTTACCACTTGAAGGAAAGAAGGCATCTTTAGTTGATTTCAAAATGTCATATTATTTCAAGGTACAGTCAGTTCTGCTATTATGCATGTTTTGTTAACACAAACTGGCTGTAATGCGACTGAACACTGTTTGTATAACACATACTTCTGTATATGTGTATTGGCTATTCTTGGATATAAAATGTTGGATAACAGGCCAAATGTTTTCTTATCTGACCCTTATCACACAATTTTTTATAATGTGAGGTCCCACAAAAATGCAACTACTGTGTTATAGCAAAACTCAGTGTACATTTCAAGAATTCATTCATGGATATCAGTATGTACACTAGCTATAAATCCAAGTATCTACCTGTGGCTATTGAGTGGGTGAGTGAATCACTGAATACACACTGGGAATGTAACTAGTTGTGTAACGTGTATGACACACATACACACACACACATACAGGTGTAAACCCTCCTCCCCTCTCAAGCACACTGACTCTCACTTATAGACATTTAACAGACACACTGACAAGTCCACACCTCAGGTGTTTTCTCTTAAGAAGCAGAAAACCACTACTTGTACTTGAAAAGTACCTGAATTTCAGCTGGTTTATTATGTGTCCTGACAGATTTTGCACCGTTCCTCAGCTTTTACAGATAGATGCAAGGATAGTACTTTAATGAACCCATCAATGATGAAAATTAACTTGAATTCTCAACTTTAACAACTAATCTGACAGTACTATATAGGAAAAAAACAGGTGCTGTCTGTCCTGAGATCCAAACATAATCGAGAAGTTAACACTATAGGCAGAATGTGGAATTTCTGAATGTTAAACCTGGTGGTAGAAGTAACTACTAGACTCCAAAGGATTACTTTCGTCCAATCTTCGACAGTTGATATAACGCAATTAATAATGTAAAAGTCATTTATTTTCTAACATGTAAATCTTCTTGTACCATGTTATGGGTCTGCAACACCTATTTTCCTGTTCGCAGCACTCTGCATGTACACTAATATGTTGCATTCCATTTCTATGTGTTCTCTTTTCAGCATGTACATTTTTTTTAAAATTATACATGCCCACATTGGCATATAGGCAGCATATGATAAGACAAAGGAACTTAATTTATATCGGCAATAAATGAACACAACAATCATAGATGAATGCCAAAATGCAAAATATGCATTTGAGAAATAAATTTGTAATCGTCCACCTCCTCACACTTGTAATGTTTCTGGAAAGCTTCTTACTAACACCTGTAATATGAAACCCACCCGTAGGTTAACCATACCTGCTGTTGGGAAATATCTATCGATCAGATCGCCACGTTTCAAGGCAGGAAATGAATGACATCTCTTGCTGCTGAGTTTCTCAGCTAAATCCTTTTGAAGTTTGCGAACTGACTGTAACAAAATCAAGTGGAAAAAAACCCAAAAACAAATGTGAAAATCAAAAAACAAACATGCAACATGCTGGAATAACATGCATAAAATGTACATATTATAAAAACAAACTGCAAAAATTTTAGAAAGGCCTGTCAATGAAGCAACAAGGTCATGATATAACTATTTCAAATTCTCTATGGTTAAAGTGGAACTGTATTAAAAAAAGGCCATTAAGAAACAAAGGAAATAAATTTTTATATAAGCCACTGCCCCATAAAAATGTTCAAAGAAAAACTACAACCTCCAGCTGGAAAACCAAAATGACAAAAATATTAATTTTACTTACTTTGCAAAAATAAAACATACAGTTGTACTTAAACACCAGGCAGAAAATGTACAAAATATAAAAACATTAGCCTTGAAAATAATATGAAAAACATACACATAAAGAACAGAGATATTTTGTATCATTACCGATATCCAAAAAATTAAATAATATTTTTAAAACCAGGTAATGGATTATTTTTCTTTCATAACATTCTTTAAAAACCAGAGCATTAACAAAACACTGAAAAATATAGCTTTTAATTTTGCCATTACTATGAAGAGGAAAGCATTTTGCCCTACAATGTTTAAAAATAATGTACCAACTAAAAAAAAAAAAATCTTTCATACTGCTGAATGTTATTCAGACCTTGTATTATGATTCAGTGATATCTTCATGCACTCTAAGCACATGTCTAGAAAACAATTCCTTTAAACCTTGTTGCTACAACTGACAAGTTTCTATGACTACTTCTGAGGAACCAGCAGGGCAGGACCAGAGGGTCAATTTTGGTGGGCAGTAACCCCATTACCTGAGGTGGTCAAGTAAACGTCGATCAAGGCTCCACGTTTAATCGCTGGAAATATCTTGCTGCGAGAACTACAAAGCTTATCTTTGAGCCGTAATTCCAGTGAGCGTACTTGCTGCAAAGGGTCCCCAGGCATCAGAATTCAATTATATGATAATACTGTCACTGTAATCTCTAAAACTTGTTCTAAGAATAACAGTGAAAAGCTAATTTCTATGGGCACAAAACCTGACCTCTCAATCTGAGAGAAGAACAAAGACTGCAGGTGTTTCAGAAAAAAATAACACAATAGGAAAAGTGGGAAAATAACAAGAAGACTGATAACCAGCTCACATCATCAAGTACTGTCCTGGTACATAAATAACAGAGGATATGAAGGGGCATGACATGCACAACATATGGATAAAAAAATGTGAAATGCTTACAAAGAGCCCATTTAGAGACTAAGGCATAAATGAGAGAATTATACAATGTACATTATAGAAACAGATTATGTTGAAGCAAATTACAATTAACTGATTCAGGATGTTTCAATGGTAGGCTATTGTGAACATCACCACAACCCTTAAGTAACTAACCGAATAAGTAACTATTAGTGCATGTTATGTCAGATCCATGGAAAAGCTATTCTAAACAAGAGAGGTATCTGATGTGAAGATAAAACCAATAAATTTATATAAAGCTTTAAGAGTATCTTATATTACATCATAAATGTAGTAAATTTCCTACATGTACATGTTTGGGCCACTCTTGTCGTCATCCTCAGGAAGGTGTCATACAAAGGATATATTACACCTGCCTGCAGCTGACCAGAAGAGTGGCTGAAACATGCACCTTTAGGAGGTTGACTATGTTTATAAGATACTCATATGTTCATACGCATTTGTTGCTATATTATATAAACACTGACAAATGCACTCATATATTACTAAATCACCACTTTACAAACATTATATGTAATTCCAACATGTTTCATCCCTTGAAGAGTCATCTTCAGGGAGCATAATTGATACATTCTAGCAGCATGGGTCAACAAAATGAATCACCAGTTGTATAATTAAACATAAGGGTTGAAACATGTTGCAGTTATGTATAGTGTTAACAAAGTAGTGATTTAATAATACATGAGTGCATCTGTTGGTGCCTGATATAGTGATTCTAGTGCATAGGTATGAAAATGATGAAATGCATTTGTAGGTTTTCCCTTCATATAAAATCATCTTAATGCATGGTTATGGACTATTTAAAGTCAATACAGTGTAATATACACGTAACATCATCCCATTTCCACTTAAATTTAAATTGTTTGATACCCAAATTTATTTAATTTCACAATATTTAAATCATAATGTTTCAGATATGTTCTATTTAAAAATACTCATATATTTCATAATTTACACATTGCATTTCACAATATAAAAGCCATTTTGTGAGAAAATCAAATAAGGTCACATGGAAAGTTTTTCAGCATCAGTGCCAACAACAAGAATTATGCTGTGCTTACAACTGTGCCATGCCTTCATGTCAACTTGGCAATAATTACAATATCCATTGCATTACAGCAGTGTCCACTTTTAGAAAATTTAAGAAAACAATATATTTGATACATACAGTTATGGGTGCCTGCATCACATCGTAACCATTTGTTTCATTTTCCATTTGTGTACAATACTAATTTTCCTATGAAATGGTAATTGCTAGCATAACTGCCACCAACTATAGCTGTGTAATATACAGATATGTTTTTGTGTTCCAATCAGCATAAAGATCAGTACTGACAAGCCACTTAGTTTCAGAAGTATGCTAATACAGTCATGCATCGCTTAATGATGGGGATACATTCTGAGAAATGAGTCTTTAGGCAATTTCATTGTTGTGCGAATGTCATAAGAGTGTACTTACACACATCTACACACCTAGGCTAAATGGTATACCCTATTGTTCCAATCTACAAATCTGTAGAGCATGTTACTGTTCTCAATATTGTTGGCAATTGTAACACAATGGTAAGTATTATAATATTATAATCTTATGGGACCACCGTCATATATGCAGCTCGTCATTGAACAAAATATTGTTATGTGGCACGTGACTGTATAGAACACCTCATATACATAAAAATACCGTGTCATCAAGAAACAATTCCCCAAGTAATTTGAAAGTCATATCTCAAGTCACCTACACAGGTGATAAAAAACTTAAAACTGGATGGCAGCGAATTTCCAAGTGCTCTGCCAACCTTCAGTATAAGTGGTACGTAACCTTTCAAAAGCCAAACATTAGTTCCACGCTTTGGAGTGGGTTTTCAATTATGTGGTCCACTACAAATTCTGGCCTGACCCCTTTGGATTGCGTCTTTTAAGGATTCATTAACCCCCTGATCTGTAGTTTGATTACAATTTATTTCAATTAAAATAAATCAAAGAATTTAAAATAAATGCCTCAAAACTTTCACAAAATGCCAGAAGTATAATATGTCTGTTGTTGAATATATATACTGCTCTGTTTCATCCAGTCTTTCTACAACCATGAAGATAGCTATTAAAAATCAAATGGGCACAATTTGTTTGATCACTATTTAGCCCAAAGGCTTGCATAGTCACTGTGGTGAACAAAGAGTACTATCCAGGTATTTTCCTAAATCGACTGTAAAAACACGAATGACCTCAGGAAGCGGCTATCTCACTTGGATACATGTCCCATCTGAACTTGAACCTGGTCACATCTAAAATTTATAATAGTAACAAGGATGCAATTCTCATACAATATGCCGTATCACTTTCTTTATGATCTGGACTATGGAAAGGCTGAATTAACTGCCATCTCAAATCATACAGTACAAATACAAAATTATTTTTGCCCTATGCAATGCTGTTTATCCTGTCTGCAGATGCAGTTTGGCTTGGGAAAGTCTGGCTTCAACACCTGCAACTAAACCCCTGCGACTTGTTCTAAGCTATCAATAAAATCTATCACATCACTAATTATTCTATGGTTTTTATCCTGTAATTAAACATACTGGCCACTGCAGCAAAACGGACTGGAATTTCGATGTGGCTGAAAATTCTCAATGTGGAATTCAACAACCCTCTATTCACAACACAGAACTGCCTTCTTATACGACTGGAACCTAAGATACTCCCGCTTTACTCCACTTGCAACAAAGGCAAGAATACCAACACTAATGGTTCCAAATAAACAACAGGACCAGTAACCACTGAACCTCAACATGAGGCAGTATGACCATAACAAAGTAGTTTTGTTTCAGCTGAAGGTACCACAGAACATCATAGGATATGTTTCTAATGAACGATGAAATAAACGTATAGACACCCATCGGTAAGACTACACATTCCAAGCCACATGCCTTCAAAATGCTGAATGGTTATACAAGCTGAACTTAATACTGTGTTTAAGCTACAGTGTTATGTTCAGTTTCATCCATTTGTTGCTTTCTGTGTGTACAGGAAATTAGCAGTCTTCACATACGTAAAATTGTGAAAACACAAAACAGGGATATCAGCACTGACATAACAGTAGAAGGTAAAGCAATCCCATTACAGGCCTGGACAGGCCCTGAGGGTTCCAAGAGGATGACACTCCCATATTTCAAGCAACTGGCATATGAAGGTGGTAAGATTGTCAGTCCTACACACTGGCCACCTTTACCCCCCAGGAAATATTCCTGGTGCTCACTTCTTTTAGAGGCTGAGTCAACCCCAGGGCCATAGTGCAGCCAGAAGGATTGTGTCAATGAAAAATTTCCAATGACAAACTTAATAGTACAAAACCGAAATTACAAATAATTTGGTTGTATAAGGCCAGTAATATTAGTGTGTTATGACCAAACTACACTTAAAAAAGACCTGTATGTTTGTGGCTGGAAACTTCAGGTATGGCCTTTGACTATTCTGATCTCTTCCTTCATGACAGTAAAGACAGGAATTTATGAGTTCCTTCTGTTTCATTCACTGGATTACAGTAAAGATGGCAAAGATGATAATGAAAATGGCCAGATCAGCCTTTGACCTAAACCACATTGGAGGCCCAAATGATATTCCAAGCATGCCAAGCTTCAAGTCTGTTTGAGGTAACTGAAAGAAAAACTAAAGGAATGCTGGAAAGACTTCTGAGATTGGTACAGGCATAAAGTCTAATTTTTTAATACAAATGGAATATAAGCATGATGTTCCCGATTTCTCACTGTCATCTGGTTCCAGGAATCTGCCTCATATGTATGCAAAGGTCTCCTACCTCTTCTAGCAACAGTGAAAAAAATCACGTACGGGTTTGACATTCAGAAGAACAGGCATTGTGATATATTCTTATAATAAAAGCCAACAAGATGCACTATTTCTCTAATTTATTTTGATAAAGAACTCTACAAGTCTCAGACAGATCTATTGTCCATCATCACGAGTCTCAAATACTGCACACACAGCAACAGGTATTTGTTATGCGAGTTAAGTTGACTGTCTTCTAGCAAGGTCAGGATTACCTCACTAGCAGACAGTCAACATAACTGGTATGACAAATACCTACTGCTGTGTATACAGTGTTTGTGACTCCTGATGATGGACAGTAGATCTGTCTGAAACATGTACAGTTCTTTATCAAAATTAATTTGTTGGCTTTTATTATCAAAATATTTCACATACAGGTATTTAGACACAAACTGGCACGTGTCTCCTCAGCAAGATTTGAGATTCTCACACTGGCATTACTGAAGATTGAAGTCTTCTAGGGTGTTATGATGTGTTGCTGGGTAAAGAGTTACCACTATTTACACAACAAAACAAGATACCAGCACTCCTGAATCAAGGTGCCTTAGGCTATAACAACTTTTTTAAACCAACCACGTTAGTTATTGATATTTCAAGGTTCAATGCTTTCTAACACGTGTAGAATGTGTAGCCTTGAATACTACAGACAACATGTTTGTATTAGTGTTTAACAGCTACTGAACATAGAAGCAACCAACCAAAACAAGGACCAATTCAGAATCTGCAAAACTTCATGGGTACACTAATCAAGCAAATTTCAGTTAAAAAAGACTGCTATTAACACAGGTCCAAAGTGGAATGTTTCTGGAATAACGACACTTTGGAAATAATCACCCTACATATATTGGAAACTCTTTAATGTTTCCAGTCATTTAGTTTTCAAATTATACGATCATGGACCAATTACATTTAGGATAATGTTCCTTTTTAATTAGAGGTTCGATAAATTTAAGACAAGCCCAATCGATATCATTTTAATGAACAGTACAGTTTCTTCTTTCAAATGATATAAGCCACACTGGAACACTGAACAATTCAGCAACAATATAAAACCTATGTAAAAGAAGGGGGTTCCATATTTCTTTCAAATGCAACACTGACCCAAAAATCTGACTGATGATTGATTCATGGGTTACTGAGACAGTTTGAATCATATACGTTATTCTATAATGATGAATGAGGTATCCATGAATTTGAGCAGGTAATGATTTTATAGGAAATGAGTGTAGTGTACTTCAAGAATTCCTGGTCCAATTAATGCTTATTTCTCAACTGCATAAATTATACAGCATTAATTTGAAGTTAACTGTTAAAGGTTGACACCAAAGAATGTAAAGGCATAACCAGTCTCTGGCACATGTATCAATTTTTAACACCCCCCTCACCCGGACTACGACTCACAAGTCATAAAGCTTTTTTTGTGTAAGCAGTTGCATTAAGATGGAATCTATTTCTGTCCCCAAGACTGTCTCTATGTCCATCTTCAGGGATTCATGTTCCCTCACAGCTTAGACCTCTATGAACACTGGCCAGAGCCTGGTCAGTCAAAGATTGGCTGATCAAAGAAACCGTAAATGCTTATATTTAACTGCAAAGCCTCAAATCTTACAATCTCTACAGTTAACCCCACAGGAAGAATATTCAATACAACACTTGAAATCCCTACAAAAGAAAAAATCTCCCTGCTCAGTTTGTGAAACTTCTGCCCACAAATTCTGAGACCAGCAGAGTATCAGTACATGTAGGCAACAGGGTCTGTGTGAAGAATGTCTGCCAGACTACAGCATTCTGAACTCACACATGAAGCCAGGCTCTGAAAACACCTTGAGCAGACAGGAATTCTGGAATTTGCAGGTGACCCAAAATACTTTTAACCCAAATTAGTTTGTAAATGACATTAAATTTCATTATTTTCTACCATGATAGCCTCTGCACAGAGGAGCTGTGGGGATCACCACCAAAACAAAACAGATAAACTGCTTTACAAGTGAGTTGCAACATGTATTACCTCAAATACTAACAAAGGCTGCTCTTCATCTTCCTTGTAATATTCAATGTTACATGTTACAAGGCCTTGTGGGAAGCCACGCAGAGTGATGTGAGTCCCTCTGTCCCCTGTCAGTAGGACAATGAAACTGCCAGCAAAATTCAAGATCTGCTGCCTCTTCAGCCCAGGTACATAACTTGACAATACTTCTTCCATGTCATCCTGAAGGCTCTTACTTTCCTCTGAATATGTAACAAAGAAAGAATTATGAGTAGTATTAGCATGTATAAGGAAAACATAAAATGTTTAAGACTTGCTCTGTTTACCCAAATATGAGGCATTCCTGTATACAAACGAACCTCATCGTATCTTCAGTTTGCAGAAAATATCTATACCAAACGCATTTGAGTGCATTTCTAACAATATACACTTTTTACAGATGATGAATGAGGTAAAATTTATCTTATATTCCAGTACATATGGTACAACTACCTTCATTTGGCTGTCTTAGTCTGAACACAGAAAATATTCCTGCCTTAATAAATCCAGTGCTCCAGTGGCATCTATATATTTCACTGCGGTGTCTGGTACATACTGGAGTAGAGTTCAAAGTGTAAGGAATGATGCTATGTACATCAACTTTAGTCTTTATCAGAAAATCCAATTTTAAAATGTACCATACTCTGATAAATACAGAGTGAGCCAACAGTCACAAAACCGTTATTGTAACTCACCACATGCCACCAAATTATATGGGTCTGTAAATTCACTGAAGATGTTAAAAGAGATGATGATGGAAGTGATTTACACTTCCCTGTGGCATAATTCAATCTTTGATCATTGACAGACACAAGACAGTGTCAACAGGGGTACGGTGTCCACACAACTTCCAATATTTGGTGGATGCCGGAGGTAAAAACTGAGTTATGTCGGGTCCAGAGATCTTGGTGGTCATAAATTCAAATCACATGATCACCAAAGTACCCTGCCGGTATTGCCATAGTGGAATTCACCATGTGTGCAGCTGCATCATTTTTCTGCACCTACCAATCCCATTCAATTTTGTCCAATAAGGAAATACATTGCATACTCAATTCCTGATAGCATTCAGCAGTCAAAACTTCTCTGAAAAAACGAGGATCACAAATCAATTTTTGTACTATGTGACAGAACCTCATGGAAAATGTGCGGATTTAACCTGCTCCACATTCTGCTATTCTGTTAACATCTCCACTCAGACTGAACCATGCTTCACCTATGTTGTAGATTTTGTCTGACATGTCAACAGCACTCTGGATCAGAAACACTACGAGTAGTGTACTTGTCATTCTCTGTCCATGTCTTCCAGTTCATGCGTCATGTAAATCTGGTACAGCACAAGTTCTAGATGTGTAGTGAAACTTCACAGACTCCCATAACAATCCCGGATGTTGAGACAGTCTTGTTGTGAATTTTTTGGGTAACAGTGTTCAACACACACAAATATCTATAAGTGTTTCATTAGTTACAAGTAATAACTGACCAAATGCTTCTAGATGTCCATTCTGCCTGTCTGGCAAATATGATTAACAAGGTGGCATACTGTTGATAAATGTGGAATGTGAAACTTAGAAACAGCTATTCAAATTACCTCTAGCACTCCACAAAGGACTAGGACATGAAGTAACGTTCAGTAATAAACATATGTTCCACTCGTAAAAAATATGTTTCCCCTTCCAATGTCCACACCAAGTCAATGTCTCAAGAGCACACAGTACACACTAATGGCCAGTATGGTAATTTGGCCACATTCACATCCACACATACATGTGCACAAGCATGCATGCACACACACACCCACACACAAAATGTACATATTTTGTGTACCTTAAAAAAACCCCTATCTTTTGAATGGACTGAGTGACTTCTGGCTCACTTTGTATTAATGGGCTTGCAGTGGAATGTGTTCAGATGTCTTTTGTCACAGTAAGAATTTCTGTGCAATAATTAGTATAATAGCACCACACCAAAATAATATATACATATATTAATATATTTTCAATTTTTCTCAAACGTCTATCCCGGCTTTCAACTCTTGCAGCTGGAGTCTACATAGCTTCTGTCATTACTTCCAATAATTAAGCTTTGTGCACAACTACATGAGATTCAGGCTGATATTATGCCAGAACTGATAAGACAGTCCAGAACTTGAAGGGTAGACTCAGATGTGTGATGAATTATCTTTTGTTTTAGCCCAGCATAAACTGGAAAAACATCAGATTTGTTTACTGGGTAAACTTTACTAACTGTGTTTTAAATAACATAACTAATATCAAAAGTGATAATGTGTTCAACCATATTAAAATGTGTGTGTATATGACAGATTAACAATGCCCAATGAAAGAACTATTACCAACAGCTTTATTTTCACAAACTGAAATTTAATTACTTTTTATGTTCACATCAAATAAAAGTTTATATGTCATTAGAGAATTTTCATATTATGATTATCGGAATGGCCCACACACACACACAGGTAACCCGTAGTCCTCAGTCCTTAAGACTGGTGTCCAACTTCCATGTCAAGATGCTTCATACATCCCATCACTTTCTTTTTAAAGTTGTGGTGCGGTCTGAAACAGAAGTTCAGATGAAAAGTGTTTTAGACTGCACCACAACTTGCTCAATCTGTGTACCTCATACAACACTTTTACCTTCACCGTACAAAATGCTGAAGAAAATACACATCTTAAGTGAGCACGAGACAAGGCATGGGCATAACATAAGAGGTTATGGAAAGACATTATTAATGAAAATCTTCCTGCAATGTGTCAGTCTGCATGATGTGGGTACCATCAAATACAAATTACAGTTAATACAATTTAGTGAAAAAATATTTGCTCATAATTTCCACCAGCAGATTCTGACTACTTAAAATTTGCTGGTGATTTCCCTTCTGTACAGACATCATACAGCCACCTGCATTCTACTAAATACAAATTCTGCAACTAAAAGTTTTATAGTTTTTGAAGAAATGATACCACCACCACCTTGGGATGATATATTTGGTGGCACAACAGTCTCTCCCATCTCGGAAGTCTTCACAGCTGCCATTACCAATGCCATAAAATTAGTTCAGAAGTTATTAGAGAAGACAGAAACATGGACAAAAGAATGTAAACCTGTTCCTCCTTACAAAGTAAGAGAGGTGCCAAACACACTGCAGGTGATCACTTTCATAGTGAGATATTGCCCTGTTTCTGAGACTCATGCAGTATGCAATACAGCTCAGAAAATCTATTTTTGTACTGCATCGGATTTGGAAGCTTGTAGTTAAACTGTTTCTTCATGTTTTTCAATAGGTGACAGTGAAAGCCTTGATATTATGTTAGTATAAATTATATATATATATTGTAGTGATTACTGCTGCTAGTGGCTGCATTTGTTTAGACAGGAGGCACCAAGCCGTCCAGAAGTGAATGTGTTATCATCAGCATAAATAGTGAAGAAGTGAAAAATCTGGAAAATACAAAAAAATGAGAAAGTCATTGTGTCTTCGATAATAAAGTTTTGGCAATCCTGATGCTTCATATATTTTCATATTTCCAAACAGCATAATGCAGATGAATTAAATCTGTGCTTAACCTATCGGCTATGCTGCAGTTAAAATTCCACCACTAGGACAGAGGGCTTTTTAATTTAAAGTACCTTAAATTCAACTATATACATTGTTTCACTTAGTACTTCCAAATGCATTCAATATCATACGGTGCACCAGGGCCAGCAGCATACACAGTGTGCTGAGGATGGCATTGAACGGTTAATGAACCAAACTAATTCATGTTTATCAACACATGGAACAGTACTAAGCAGCAATGATTGAAAATAAACATCACAAGATAGTAAACTCCTTACTGTAATCCTTCAGGGATGTTCCTATGTTAACACTGGTCAGTTTTATTCATGATGGAAAATACTTCCTGCTGAATAAAAATAAATAATGTACTTTATCCATTTCTAAATGGCACATCTTCTATCCAAACAACAAAGCTACTTTCAGTGATGTATTAATTTTTATTAAAAACCTACAATGATACATTCACCCAAAAATGAAATATTTTAAAGGATGCCTCATAAGCAGGTTTATTTATATGTTTAAGATGTCTGTAAAAAAAGCTGATGTAATCTATGACTGTTTCCATCTCATAAGTTTGATAGTCTATTTTTATGGCATACTATTAATCCTGATGTTTCAAGACAAAAACACAAATCACTAATTTAAATTTCTTTTATATGAAAATATGTCAAGAAATGTTGACAAATTCAAGCCTATATTTTTACAATACAGTCCCAGTGTCAAAGAAATGTTGCTGACTGTACACTTTGATGTAGTTGCTCTACTAACAGACATCTGATGTTAGAGTACAGATAAAGATAAAGGTTTAGGTCACCATTACATAGCAGAGGTGGCACAGAGGTACAGCTCTCCTCATTCTGAACCTCTGAGCAAGATAGGTGTAAGCTGTCAAAGCCATGCCCTGATTGTTTTACCCCTGGGTAGATGGGTGTGCCCCAGGACCAGTGTGCATACATATGAAAAGAGAGAATCTCCTGGCACCCCCCCTCAACCCATAGTTCAAACCCCACACTATCTTCTGTATTTGTTGTTAACTTATACTCTAATCTGCTGTTACAATACCCACGTTAAACAAATATACTTTGTACATATTTTTATATTTCTCTGTCAGATCTGAATGTAGCAACATGTAAAGTATGAGGAGGTTCGTTTAAAAGGAATATACTTTACATTACTCACTGGTGGTGGACAGTATTATGCAAGTGCTAATGATGGTCAAATGCGTTTCTGTCATACTGAAGATGTGTTTCCACTATGGACCTATCATTTATACTACACACATCCTCCTCCTGTACTTCACAAGTACCTGAAAATCTGGCAGACACAACCATCCTGGAAAGTAATATACATACAGAAAGTTTTCTAACCTGCACTTGTTAGTTTTGTTGAAGTCACAGAGAAATCTAGGAGAATAGTGTTCACAGCCATTGTATGCAGAAATCAAAGTTCTTGATTTTATATTGTACAACTTTTGGTTTAGAGCTCTATCCTGGAAGGAAAAAAACCTTAGAGTGAAAAACTAGCTTCTGCCATTAATTTCACAATGCTCTACAAAATATGAGTTGAATGAAATGATCATGGTGGCTGACGAATGGTGTGTAAAAGTATGGAGAGGGAAAACCGAAATACTTGGAGAACATGACCCAATGCCTGTCTGTCACCACGAATCCCACACAGACTAGCTGGGAATCTAACCTGGGCTCCTTTGGTGCAATAATAACCCTGAACATTGGTGCTAAATGGATTACAGTACTCTTGTAGTAACCTTGGCACAAATTCATCTCTTACACACTTACAAAACAAGTAATATATTTTTATGACAAGTCATCAAAAGAGTTTATGTTCAATCTATAGCAAACTACACAGGAGATGTAGATTTCACCAAGGTCTTATATATGTAACATTCATAAATGTGTGAAGAGTTTCACAGTGTTTCCCCAACAGTTGACAAAGGGTACCCAATGTCCAAAGATGCAGTCAGTATTATCATCCCCATCATACTGTGTTCTTCAAATGAAAATAGTATTT
>Ga0123352_10001676_pt1 | contig 29859 bp, 30 predicted proteins | sample TergutLab28metaG_FD_89700 | JGI IMG/M metagenome (GOLD analysis project Ga0123352, IMG submission 89700) | Labiotermes labralis P1 segment gut microbial communities from Petit-Saut dam, French Guiana - Lab288 P1 | ecosystem: Host-associated > Arthropoda: Insects > Digestive system > Gut ... | reverse complement strand
GGGGTAAATGCCGTTATTCTCACTTCCACCTGAGGTACCTGTACTCGTTGCGGTGCAACGATGGTGAAAGAAATTGAACGTGCGGGCATTGCCGTGGTTCACATTTGTACTATAACCCCAATATCCATGACAGTAGGCGCAAACCGTATTGTTCCTGCGGTTGCCATCCCCTACCCGCTGGGCGACCCAAAAATGCCGCATGCTGACGAAGTTGCCTTACGGAGAAAAATTGTAGAAAAATCCCTCGTCGCCCTTGAAACTGAGGTTGACGGACAAACTATTTTTGAATAGGAGATGCGCAAATGTTATTATTAGATAAAGATAATTTCCAAGCAGACCTACTGGATTACAGCGGCAAATCCTTTGTAATGTTTAGCGGCGATGGTTGAGCCCCATGCGAGGCTATAAAGCCTTTCGTTGTAGTTTGCAGCGAAAAATATGCCGACAAAATCCGATTTTGCTTACTTGACACAACAAAGTCAAAGCGTTTGGCAATGAGCCAAAAAGTTATGGGACTACCCACCATGGTTATTTATGAAAACGGTGCAGAAATAGACCGCTTGAAAAAAGAAGACATAACCGAAGCGGCTGTGGAAGCCTTTATTCAAAAACACGCATAAATTTTAAAGGAGGAAATATAGCATGAGCTTTTTTGCAGGCAAAAAGGTTATCGCTCTGGGCGACAGAGATGGTATTCCCGGCCCAGCCATTGAAGAAGTTATCAAGGCTTCTGGCGGCGAAGTTGTTTTTTCTGCCACAGAATGTTTTGTCTGAACGGCGGCAGGAGCAATGGATTTGGAAAATCAAGAGAGGGTAAAAAGCCTTACTGAAACCCACGGCGGCGAAAATATTATCGTTGTCCTTGGTGCGGCAGAAGGCGAAGCAAGCGGAATTGCAGCAGAAACTGTAACCGCAGGCGACCCAACTTTTGCAGGTCCATTAACATCAGTCCCGTTGGGATTGAAAGTTTACCACATTTGTGAAGAAGAATTTAAAGCGCATCTTGATACAGCCACCTACGACGAGCAAGTAGGTATGATGGAAATGGTGCTTAACCTTGAAGAAATTGCGTCCGAAATGGAAGCAATTCGTAAAGAACACACAAAATATTAATATTTTAGGCGGGGCGGGCAATTCCGCTCCGCTTTTACTCTTATTTGGAGGTAAAATTATGAATGCGGTTATAAAAAAAGTGGCGTATACCCTTACTCATGCGCCAGACTGCCTTATACACGGCGGCACAACTCAAATGACAGAACGTATTGTCGCCCCTAGCAGTGAATATTTACAAAAATTACCAAATCATTTGCAAAAATATGAAGATGTAGTAAAATATGCTCCAAACCAAGTGTTTATTGGCGGCATGACCCCGAACAAGCTGCATGACGTGGCAGAGCCGTGGTATAAAAACCTTGTAAGCGGCGAGCGTTATGCAAAATTCGGCGAAATAATGCCACAACAAGAGCTTTATGCCCTAATAGATATTTGTGATAGTTTCGAGCTGGTTCTTTTAGAAGAGAGCTTTGCAACAAGCCTGCGTGCTATGCTTGCCGCTCACCCTATCATCGGCAAACGTGATGACATCATGGCGCGCCTTAAAAAGGGCTATGAAATTGCACAAATCGAAGACCTTGTTAAAAACCACGGCGCAGAAGGCTTGTATCAAGACCACAAGTTGGTAGGTTGTGTAAAAAAAGCTCATAATGTTGACGAAAACCTTTCCGCCCACATTATCCTTGAAAACCTTATTTCCAAGGCAACCGCCGTGCTTTCTGTGTTGCACCTCATGCACGGCAGCGACATTGCCCTTGAAGATGTTGAAATGATAATTGACTGCTCTGAAGAAGCCGTGGGCGATATGAACCAACGTGGCGGCGGCAACCTCGCAAAGGCTGTGGCAGAAATTGTCGGCTTTACATCCGCAACAGGCTCCGACACACGTGCGTTTTGCGCCGCTCCTACCCACTCCCTCATTCAAGCGGCTTCCCTTGTTAAGGCTGGTACTTTCAAGCATGTTGTGGTTGCGGCTGGCGGCTCTATTGCAAAGCTGGGCATGAATGCCAAAGACCACGTTAAAAAGGATATGCCTGCCCTTGAGGACGTTATCGGCGGCTTCGCGGTGTTAATTTCACAAAACGACGGCGTAAGCCCCGAGATTTTGAACGAAGCAATAGGCTGGCATAGTGTTGGAAGCGGCTCTGCTCCGCAAAAAGTTACGGAAGCCCTTGTTTCCGCTCCTTTGGACAAACTCGGGCTTAAAATAACCGATGTAGACAAGTTTTCTGCCGAGATGCAAAACCCCGACGTTACAAAGCCTGCAGGTGCTGGCGATGTTCCTGATGCTAATTTTAAGATGATAGCGGCACTTGCTGTTATACGTGGCGAAATGGCTCGCACGGACATCCCCGCATTTTTGACAAAACACGGAATGCCGGGCTTTGCTCCAACACAAGGGCATATCCCCTCTGGTGTACCTTTCCTTGGCTTTGCCCGTGAGCAAATTATGGCTGGCGACATACAGCGTGCGATGATAATCGGTAAAGGCTCGCTTTTCCTTGGACGAATGACTAATTTGTTTGACGGCGCAAGTTTTGTTGTGCAAAAAAACAGCGGCACACAAGCGTCAAGCGGCGTTTCTGAAAGCCAAGTGCGCTCTTTGATAGCTGAAAGCCTTCGTGATTTCGCTAAAAATTTATTGGCTGAATAGGGGGTGCAAGTGATGTCAGAGCAAATTAAAAAAACAATTGCAAAAACCTTTCTTGACATGGCACAAGGGCTTGAAACAGGCAGTTTTGCCACAGCAAAAATCGGGCTGATGGCAGCATCAAGCGAGCATGGGGACGATGAGCTTCAAAATGCCCTAACCCTTGCAAACCGCAAAGGCATCCCTACTCAGTGGATTAACGAAGCCTGCGAAGCAGACAGTATTACCAAGATGGAAGAAATGCTGCAAAACGGCGACATTGACGGCTGTGTGGCAATGCATTACAACTTCCCAATAGGTGTTGCTACCGTAGGCAAGGTTATCACTCCTGCTACTGGACGTGTTATGTATATTGCTACAACCACAGGTACATCCGATACTGATAGGGTTGCAGGCATGGTCAAAAATGCAATTTACGGCATAATAGCCGCAAAGGCAGACGGCATAGAAAACCCCACAATAGGCATTTTAAATATAGACGGCGCGCGTAAGGTCGAAATGGCTTTGCAAGACCTTAAAAAAGGCGGCTATCCTATAAACTTCGCCACGTCAAAGCGTAATGACGGCGGATTTATAATGCGTGGCAACGATGCCCTTAACAACCCATGCGACATTATGGTTTGCGACAGCTTAACAGGCAATGTGCTAATGAAATTTTTGTCCAGCTTCACCACAGGCGGGGCGTACGAATCCCTTGGCTACGGCTACGGTCCGGGTATTGGCGAAAATTTTAACAATTTGGTGCTTATAGTTTCCCGTGCAAGCGGGGCGGCTGTTATAGCGGGTGCTATGGAATATGCCGCAAGCCTTGTAAAAGGCAACTGGCAGGCAGTAGCAAAGGCAGAATTTGCCGCCGCAAAAAAGGCGGGTTTGCAGGCAATTTTGACAAAACTGACCACAAAGCCCGCAGGCGATGCCACCCAAGGCATACCGCAAGAACCCCCAAAAGAAATAACAACAGCAGAAATAAGCGGCATAGAAATAACCGACCTAGAAGATGCCGTACATGCCCTTTGGCGTGAAAAAATCTACGCTCAAAGCGGCATGGGATGCACGGGCCCTGTTGTACAAGTAAACGAAGCAAAGCTCGAAACCGCAACAAAAATACTTGTTGAAAAAGGCTTTGTAGCCGAATAATAATTGTGAAATAGCAATCCCCCACCGACATGTTGTTCGGCGGGGGATTGTTTATCTTACAGCAAAGTTGTAAGGTCGGTATACTCCATTTCAAAATCACGTGCAACTGCTTCTTCCGTAAGATGCCCTTTGTAAGTGTTCACACCCGGTAGAAGGTTTTTGTTAGCTTTGACTGCTGCTTCCAGCCCCATATCGGCTATTTTTAACCCATAGGCTAGGGTGGCATTTGTTAGGGCTATGGTAGATGTATTACTTACAGCACCAGGCATATTAGCCACGCAGTAATGCACAACTCCGTCCACCACAAAGGTTGGGTTGTCGTGGTATGTGGCACGGGTGGTTTCGGCACATCCACCTTGGTCAACAGCAACGTCTACAATAACGCTGCCTGGCTTCATTTTTGAAAGATATTCCTTGCGAATCAGCTTTGGTGCAGCACCACCGGGGATTAAAACTGCCCCAATTACTAGGTCAGCATCCATAAGAGCGGCTTCGATGGCAGATGGAGTGGAATATAATGTTTGGATTTGTGAACCCCAAATGTCGTCAAGGGTAGTAAGAGTGTCAAGGTTGTTATCAAATACAGTCACATTTGCGCCAAGACCTATTGCCATTTTCATTGCAGACTTACCAACAACACCGCCGCCTATTACAACAACATTGGCTTTGCTAGTCCCGGGAACACCGCCCAAAAGTACGCCACGTCCGCCCATAATTTTTTCAAGGCATCTAGCACCTGCTTGCACGGACAGCTTGCCGGCAACTTCACTCATAGGCTTTAACAGCGGCAAGCCGCCGTTGTTGTCACGTATTGTTTCGTAAGCAACACCCTTTACTTTACGCTCTAACATCGCTTTGGTAAGCGGCAAATCCGCCGCCAAATGTAAGTAAGTGTAGATAATTTGGTCTTCACGCATAAGGTCGTATTCTTCTTTAAGCGGCTCTTTTACTTTTACAATCATGTCGCATTTTGCCCAAACTTCCTCGGCCGTTTGCAAAATAGTTGCCCCTGCGGCAACATAATCTTCGTCTGAAAAGCTAGAGCCAGCTCCAGCTCCTGTTTGAACAAAAACCTCGTGCCCCCGCGCTACATACTCTTTCACATTCATGGGGGTTAAGCCCACACGAAACTCGTAATGCTTAATTTCTTTGACAGTGCCTACTTTCATAGCAGATTCCTCCAGTAATTTTATGTATAAAATCTTTGAACCCTTTGTGAAATTGCGGTGGTTACTTCGTAGTTTATGCTGCCTTGCCATCCCGCAATGTCTTCGGCGGTGATGCGGGCATTGCTTTGTGTTCCAATAAAAATTACTTCATCGCCCGCCTTGGCATCGGTGCTTGTAGCGTCCACCATAAGTTGGTCCATGCAAACTGTACCAACAACGGGGCAATGCTTGCCGCCTATAAGAACAAAACCTCTGTTGCTTAATTGACGGGAAATTCCGTCGCCATAACCAAGGGGAATTGTAGCAATTTGCATATCTCCATCAGCTACAAAACTACGCCCATACCCAACACTTTCGCCTTTTGCAATGGTTTTGATGTGTCCAATGCGGCTTTTAAGAGTCATTGCGGGCATGATACCCATTTTACGCAATTTTTCCGCTCCTTTTGGTGTGGAGCATGGGGCAAGTCCGTAAATTAGAACGCCAATACGCACCATATTAAGATTATATTCGGGGTGATGCAAAACTGCTCCGCTGTTTGCAATATGTTTGTTAGGTATTTCAAGCCCTTTTGCAACAGCCGCAAAGCCCGCAAATTGTTCTTTCGTAAAATTCGGGTCAGATTCAGAGGCGGCAAAATGAGAATATATTCCGTCTATACAAAGATTTGGCAGTGCCGCTATTTCTTCAATGCTGTCAAATTCCTTAAAGCCGAGCCGATTCATACCCGTGTCAATTTTAATGTGAACATTTGCTGTTTTGCCCATGTTTTGAGCCATATCTGACAAATTCCTAGCAGTGATTATATCAAAAATTGTGACAGTTAAATCATGCGACAATGCCACTTCAAACTCTGACTCAAATATTGCTCCCATTACCAAAATAGGGGTTGTAATGCCGCTTTGGCGCAAAATTACACCCTCGTTTGGTGTAGCAACAGAAAGCCACTCGCATCCTGCCATAACGGCGGTGTGGGCAATAGGTGCGTTTGGGGATACGCCATGCCCATAAGCATTTGCTTTTATCACAGCCATAATTTTGGCAGAGCCCACAAGCCCTTGCACAATACGTATATTCGCTTTTATCTGCGCCAAATCAACAATGGCGGCGGCTCTTGCAAAATTATTTTCCATGTCTTCATTCTACCAAAAACGCTTTGTTTTTGCAAGAGCTATTCTATGAAATTTACGCTTTTTTCTTAAAACAAAAAATCCTTGACAATTATTTAGTCGTGATATATAATAGTCCAAAATCACGACCAATCGAAAGGAGGTTTTGTCGTGGAAGAATCAAATATTGATAGTCAAAAAATACCCCTTTCAAGCCTTAAAGAAACTTGGCATAAAATAAACTGCCTATACGACCTTTACGCAAAATCGCTTGACCTCAGCTTTGTGTCGGTTTTGGTGTTGTGGACTTTACATAACTCTGTTGCTGTTTGTACACAAAAAGAATTGTGCCAAAAATTAGGATTGCCAAAGCAGGTAGTGAACTCCATAATAAAATCTTTTTGGGAACGTGGGTATGTAGAACTTAAAGAAGCAAAAGACCGCAGAAACAAAGAAATTATTGTAACCAAAAAAGGTAATGAATTTGCTAAAAAAGTGCTGTCGCCTTTAAGTGAAGCCGAGTACGCCGTCTGGAAAGGGCTGTCGCCGCAAGAAATAGCTATTTTGGCTGGTGCGTTAGAAAAATACATCATGGCTTTGGAAGAAGCCTTGCAAAATCGCAATGATACGGAGGAAGCAAGTAATGATAGAAAAATTTAGTGTAAGAAAACCCTTTACTGTTTTGGTGGGTGTTATTTTAATAGTGGTGCTTGGTATCGTGTCCTTTATGGGTACATCCACAGACCTTTTGCCCGCCATGGACTTGCCTTTTTCGGCAATAATTACACCTTATATAGGGGCTACGCCAGAAGAAGTTGAGCAAAGCGTAAGCATCCCCATAGAGGGCAGCATGTCTACTTTAAGCGGCATAAGCAATGTTCAATCTATTTCAAACGAACACATGTCTATTGTGATACTTGAATTTACGGGAACAACCAATATGGATTCAGCATCACTTGAAATCCGTGAAGCCTTGGACATGCTAAATTTGCCCGATGGTGTTGGCAATCCCATGACTTTACGCCTAAACCCCGAAATGATGCCTATAATGACAACAAATGTCTTTGTTGAGGGCATGGAAATTGACGAATTGTCACAATTTGTGCAAAATACAGTAGCACCAGCCATTGAGGGCGTGCCGGGTGTTGCAATGGTAAACCTTTCTGGGCTTGTCCAAAACCAACTGCATGTTATTTTGCGCACGGAGCTTGTGGATGCGGTAAACGAGCGTCTTAACATCGCTGTCAGCGAAATGATGATGGGTATGATGGCGCAGCAAGCCGCAGCAATGGGTGTTTCTCTTGAACAACTCATCGCAATGCAACCTCCGCAAGAAGAAGGCGAAGAAGCACAGCCCATAGCACTTCCTGACGCTATGCTTACCGTGGAAGCCATTACGGGCATACTTTCTGCGCAAAACTTCGCAATGCCCGCTGGTTTTATAACCGACAATAATGTAGAATATATGGTGCGTGTGGGCGATAGATTTGCAGGGGTAGACGAAATTGCGAATATGTTGATTTTTGACCCTGCCATGATGGGTATTGTGGGCATGGAGCCAATACGCCTATCCGACGTTGCCGATGTTATCGAAACAGACGACAGTGCGTTTAGTTTTACACAAGTCAATGGCAGTGATGCCGTAATGCTAACAATTCAAAAACAAAGTGAATTTTCAACGGCGGATGTTACAAATGCCGTACGTGAGCGTTTGGATGCTCTTGCAGAAAGCAACGATGGCTTTGGTTATGCCGTTTTAATGGACCAAGGCGAGATGATAGGAATTATAATCGGCTCCGTGCTTGACAATCTTTTGTATGGAGGCATACTTGCAATTTTGGTTTTGTTGATATTTTTACGTGATATTCGCCCAACCCTTATTGTGGCGGTTTCCATACCAGCCAGCTTGTTGCTTGCCTTCACGCTAATGTATTTTACAGGCGTATCGCTTAATATGATTTCAATGGGCGGCTTGGCACTTACTGTTGGTATGCTTGTTGACAACTCCATCGCTGTTATTGAAAACATTTATCGTATGCGTGCTACAACATCAAGGTCTTGCGCACGGGCAGCAGTAAAAGGAACCGCACAAATGGCAGGCCCAATAACTGCCGCCACCATCACAACAATTTCAATGTTTTTGCCAATAGTTTTTACATCGGGCATAACCCGCCAGCTTTTTGCCGACCTTGGCTTAACTATTGCCTACTCGCTTTTGGCAAGTCTTATAATAGCGATGACGGTGGTACCTGCGGCTTCCAGTGTTATGCTTAAAAAAGTAAAGCGTGAGCCAGACGGCAAGCGTTGGTCAAAATTTTTGGACAAATATGAAAAGGCATTGCGTTTTAGCCTTGGCAAAGGGATTCGCTGGGCAGTTTTAGCATTTGCAATTTTTGCCTTTGTAGGCAGTTTTATGCTTATTAATGCCCGTGGTATGGAAATGTTTCCCGCAATGGATATGGGGCAGTTTTCCGTATCCGCCCAAACACCAGAAGGCACGGAATTTGAGCAAGCAAGGGAGCTTGCGAGAGAGTTTGCTGCATATGTTCTTGAAATTGAGGACGTAGAAACTGTAGGTGTATCCATTGGCGGTGGCGGCATGATGGCGGCAATGGGCGGCGGTTTATTTGGAGGCGGCGGAGGTAGCGGCGGCACAAATATTGATATGTACGTACTTATGTCCGAAGACCGCAGTATTTCTGCCGACGAACTTGCAGAGCAAGTCAATGCAATTAGTGCAAGACTTGGCTTGGAGTCTGATGTAGAGCTGGAAGACGGCGGCATGGGAATGATGTTTGGTTCACCCATCTCCATTACCGTACAGGGGGCAGAGCTTGATGCAATACGTGATACGGCAATACGCCTTGCGGAAGAAATATCACAAATAGAGGGTGCTACAAACATAACAGACATGACTGAGCAAACCGAGCCAGAACTGCGCATTATTGTTCGCAAAGACGATGCAATGGCGCATGGATTGACTACGGCACAGGTATTCATGGCAGTTAATGCCGCTATAACCACCCCAGAGCGCACTATTGACATGACACTCAATGGAATAGGCTACGAGATTGTTATTAAAGACGGTGACTTTATAGAGCCCAACTGGGCAACCATCGAAAATTTGCAAATTACCACAGCAAACGGCTATGTTGCATTGTACGAAATTGCAAGCATTGTGGAAGATACGGGCTTTACCAGCATAGTCCGTATGAACCGCAATAGAATTGTGACCATAACAGGCGACATAGAGCCAGGCTTTAATGTAGGCTTGATAAACACGGAAGTAGAGCGTGTTTTGGCGGAGTTTGTGCCGGAAGCAGGCGTGCAAGTATTTGTAGGCGGTGAAGCAGAAGCCATGATGGATGCCTTTGGCGACCTTGTGCTTATGCTTATCCTTGGCTTGGTATTTACCTACCTTATAATGGTTGCGCAATTCCAGTCATTACAAGGGCCTTTTGTTATCATGTTCACTATACCCCTTGCCTTTACAGGCGGCTTTGCGGGGCTTATGGTTGCAGGTATGCCTCTTTCCATTGTTAGCATAATAGGTTTAATACTGCTAACAGGCGTGGCAATAAACAACGGCATAGTGCTTGTTAGCCGTATAACGCAAATGCGCCACGAAGGAATGGCTAAACTTGATGCCATTATCGACGCTGGGCGCAAACGCATCCGCCCAATTATAATGACGGCGGTGTCCACCATTTTTGCAATGTCCGTAATCGCCCTTGGCTTTGGCGAAGGCACGGAAATGCTGCAGCCAATGGCGGTTGCCACCATAGGCGGCTTGATATATTCCACCGCAATGACGCTGTTTGTTGTGCCAATTATTTACGACATTTTCCATCGTAATAAGGATATTAGTAAAGAAAACCTTGATGCACCTGATATTGATGATTAAAAAATATAAAACCCCCGCCGAGTGCTTGGCGGGGGTTGAATTTTATATTTCTAGTATCTTTGAAGTCCAAAGCCTTGCATAATTACATGAGCTGGTGTAAATATTACTTCGTTTCCTCTCGGAAGTCCCCCAACGGCTGTTCCGTCAGTAACCCCACCAGACAAGACGCCCAATGTTGAATTGTTTAAGCCAACAGCATACAACGGGGCTCCGCTGTCCCCCGGAAAGCTATGTAGATTAGTTAATATTTTCCCTGTTCTTGTAATGCTTGATAGCCGCACATATCTCACGTAGTTTAAGTCAGTAATATTGCCGACAACTCCAAGTGTATGCGGAGCTATAGCGGCAGTTGTGCTGCCTTGCGTAGCCACAGGCATATTCCCTACTGGCCAAGCCCAGCTCACATTAAGCAACTGCCCATTAGGCATTACGTTACTTGCGCTAACCCCTGACTGCATTGGCACAAAAGCCGCATCTATATTTCCTCCATTTTGCCACAGCAAAGGCATGTTTGGTGTTGCGCCCACCGCCCCTATTAAAATGCCGTTTGCCCAAACATTAGATGTTTGAATGTTAGCGTTAGGAAAGCTGTGTCCAGCAATTACTACCCCTTCTCTTCCAGTCAATATATGCCTTGCTCTGAAGGCAATCGTACCCGCATGTCCAGCAGAGCCGATAGCACCCCCTCCAGCAGCTCTAAATATCGCCTCCCCAGAACTTACTATCCTGCTATTTGTGCCTTCTATGCCGATATATTGCAAAGATTGATAGTAGTAAGACTGATAAGGCGATGATGACAAAAAAGGGTAGTTTGCGTCCAGTGTTTCTTGCTCCGATGTGTAACTTTCTATTTGTCCAGACTCCATTATTCTCCAAACTCTTGTTACATCCGCTGGATTTTCTAGGTTTTCTATGCCTTCGGCTTCCATAATTCTTAACATTAGCTCCGAAGTCTCGAAATCATTCATATCCATAGGAATACCCCGCATAGGCACAAACATTATCATCGGGGAATCTAAAATGTTTTGTCTAAAATACTCAATTCCTTCGGGGTTGTAGTCCCAAATATGGACTGTAACCCTGTTTTCAGTATGCCTAATTCCAAACCCATTAAAAATTTGTGGGCTTTGGTTTCGAGAGCTCATCATAACTTCTAACAAATACTCGTGTGTTTGCAACAGTTCCACGTGCGAAAAAGCCACCTCTCTAACAATAGCATGTTCAATATCTACATGTTGAGCCAGTGTTTCGTATGCATTAGATAATGAGGCAGTAGTACGCATTGCCGCAACAGTAAGTTGAATAACTAGCATACCATTATCATCTACATATATGCCCCCTATGTAATCGGGAAAACTCCATCCTTCGGCTGTGCCAAAGACAGCAGAAAGATTTTCAATGTAAGAGATGGTGCGCAAATAATTTTGCGCAAACTCCAAGTCAAAACCATAAAAATTAACAAGCTGGTTTAATGAATCTTCGTACAAGTCAGTCTGCATAAACTCTTCAAAAGTCATGCCGTGATAAAGCTGTCTAGCTTCTGCTTCATTCGGCGTTTGAGAGACAAAGGTGCTGGTCTGGGCATACGCCATTGCACTTGTAAACACAAAAACAAATACAAGCATTAATGCGGTTAGTCTTTTCTTCATTTGAAACTACCTCCTTTAATAATGAGGCCTGCTTGAGGCCCATTCTTGTATGCTAGAATATTTTACCACATTTTAAATTACGTGTCAATACTTGTAACACAAAAAACACAATAAAATGTGCAGAAAGTTTTTTTGAAAAACTACTTGACATGACGTAGTACATATGATATAGTAGTTACAACGTCATGCGTAGTTATTGGGGGGTGGTTGTTTGAACAATGCAAACACTATTAGCAGCGACGTTATTCGTGGTTATATAGACCTAATGATATTGCGGGTTTTGTGCGATGATGACTCGTATGGCTACGAAATTTCTAAAAAAATAACAGAAATTTCACAGGGAGCATATAACATGAAAGAAACCACATTATATTCCGCATTTAGCCGCCTTGAAAAATCAGGTGCGCTATCATCGTATCCCGGAACGGTAACGGGCGGCAGAGAGCGGACATATTACACCCTCACGCCCGCAGGGTACGAGCTTTATGCCCAAAAATGCGCCGAATGGCGGCGAACTGCGCCATTAATAGAGAGTTTTATTTTGGAGGATGAAAAAAATGGAGGCAATTAAGACCTATATCGACAATGTTTTTTCGGCATACCCACAAAATGTGCGTGTTATGAAGCTGAAAAACGAAATGCTCGCAAGCATGGAAGAAAAGTACCACGAACTAAAAAGTCAAGGCAAAAGCGAAAACGAAGCCATAGGTTCGGTTATTGCGAATTTTGGCAATATGGATGAAATTATTGGTGAACTCGGCATTGAGGCAGCCTCCACATCAGAAAACACAATATCATTAACAGCAGAAGAAGTTGGAGAATATATGACACAAAGCCGCAAATCCAGCTTTTGGGTTGGTGTGGGTGTGTGGCTAATTTTAGCAAGTATTTCAGCCATGATTTTAGTAAGCGGCTCTACTTATGGTGATTTTGAGGGCGCAACGGTGCTAATATTATTTGTCGCCCTTGCCGTTGCTGTGCCGCTTTTCATAAAAAGCGGAATGAACTCAAGCAGATTTGAGCATTACACAAGACAAAAAATAGTTTTACCCGCATCGCTAAAAGCAGATTTAGAAGAACAAAGCAAGCGTTTTGGTTCACGTTTTTTTACAATGATTTCTGTTGGTGTTGGGGCAATAATACTAGCCGTTGGTGTTGTCGCCGTTTCACAAAACACATCATCGATTTCATTTGGCTTTCCTGTTTTTATTTCCATTGGAGGCGAGTCGGCTTGGGAACCCGCAATGCTGCTTGCAGTCATAGGTTTTTCAGTTTTTCTATTTGTAACCGCCAGCTCACGAAAGGGCGTGTACGACGTACTTTTGGGCAAAGGTGAATATGCCGATAAAAGGGCTACTAATGACACAGAAAGAGCCATTGGCGGCTTGGCGGCAGTTTATTGGCCTGCTGTTACTGCTGTATATTTGGCATGGAGCTTTATTGGAGATGCTTGGGACAGAAGCTGGATTGTATGGCCTGTGGCTGGTGTTTTGTTTGGAGCACTCTACGGATTGATTTATTGGATACAGCAAAGTAAAAAATCGAAACATTAGGAGGGCGTGTTGAAAATTCATAAAATTCGAGCGAGGACTCTTGATTTTGCAACGCAAAATCAAGGAAGCCGAGTGGTTGCGAAGCAACCCACAGCGAGAATTTTTACATTAATCAACGCGCCCTAGGAACGCTTATGATGGGAAATATTGTGATACCTTTCAATAATGTGATAGTTTTCGCCTTTTTTGCCAGTTAGTAAAAATTCGTCAATTTCATCATAAGTTATACCCATATCCGCCTCGTCGGTTTGCCCATCAAAAAGGGATGCCGACGGGGCTTTTTTATATATAGCTTCTGGTGCTTCAAGATAAGCTAAAAACTCTTGCACCTCGGTCTTTGTCAAGTCTTTTATTGGATTAAAATCACAGGCGGCATCACCCCACTTGGTAAAATATCCCATATGAATCTCGCTACGGTTGCTTGTCCCAGCAACCAATGCGCCACGATTTGCGGCAATGGCATAAAGTGCCGTCATACGAAGGCGTGGTGCAATATTTATCTCTGCTTGATGGTTAAAGTCGCTGCCAATGGCTGATTTTAACATGTTTTTTGTGCCGGTTAAATCAACTTCCATGTGTTCAATGCCATACTGCTCGCCTAGCAAAAAAGCATGTTGCCTATCTGTTGTGTAATTCAGTTTAGAGCCGCAGGGCATAATGACCCCAATGGTGTTTTCGCAAGCCATTTTGCATAAAATCCCGACCAAAGCAGAATCTTTTCCGCCAGATGCCCCAAAAATAATACCTTTCACGCCAGCTTCTGCTACAATTTGCGAAATTTGCATCACCCTTTGCTCTGCTTCTTTTTTCCATTCTCTATTAATCATAAACAAATCCTCACAAAACCATCAAAATATAAATGATTATTCTCTTGCAAAAAATCCGCAAAAACCGCCTTTGTGTTTGCAAATCCAAGTTTGTTATCCAATTTGCAAGCGGCAATGGAAAGTGCCGATGCCGCACATTCTGCATTATCTTCAAAACGCTCAAATATAGATTTTAATAATTCTTTATGCTCTACTGTATATACAAAAATTTCCATCAAAAACACCCCATTTATCAATATCCATATTATATGTAAAGGGGCATGGCGCAGTTATTTTCTAAAAGACCTAAACAAAATCCCAATGACGACACCAATGACGGCTATTATTATAACAACCGGTATAATAAAGGCTATAACGCCAACCAAAACAACAACTGCAAGCACCACGGCGGCAATAGCAATTAGCACTGCCAAAGGTATAACAAGAAAAATCAAAGCCTTTTGTTTGACAGGCAAATCTTTAAAGGTCTTGTTTTCTCCATTAATAATAATTCTCATTATTCATCCCCCATTTTTTCAAGAATTTTTTGCAATTCTTTTGCTTCAAAATGATATTTACTCAAACAAAAATGACATTCAATATCCGCCTTGCCGTCTTCGGTTAAAATTTCGGTAATTTCCTTACGTCCCATTGCAACAACTGCACCAAAAGCACGCTCCTTACTGCATGGACAATAAAATGATATGGGTGAATTTTGGGTAATTTCATATCCAAAAGGCTCTAATAGTTTATGCAAAATTTGCTCAGGTGTATTACCTTCGTTTAAAAGAGCGGAAATAGGCGGAAAGTTTCCGATATGCTCTTCAAGCTGGTCAATAATATCACCCCAAACACCCGGTAAAAGTTGAATAAAAAAGCCGCCTGCTGCCTTAACGCTATGGTCTTTGTCCACCAAGACCCCTAACGAAACAATGCTTGGGGTTTGCTCGCTGAGTACAAAATATGCCGCAATATCTTCGGCAATCTCGCCGGAAATAAGCTCGATTGTGCCGTTGTACGGCTCTTTTAGCCCTACGTCTTTTGACACGGTTAGTTTACCTTTTCCAATACCACCGCCAACATTTAATTTGCCGTCAGCACGATTTGGCACATCCGCCTGCGGATGGTGGGCATATCCCCTAACACGCCCCATGCCGTCAGTAACAGCCAAAACGCCACCCAAAACTCCATCGCCTTTAATGCTCACGGTTGTGCTGTCTTCATCATTTCCAGACATCAAGCCCATTATGCTTGCCGCCGTTAAAAGCCGCCCCAAAGCTGCCGTTGCCACAGGGGTTGTTTTGTGTATGCTCGCCGCTTCGTCCACCAAAAATCGGCTGCTCGCTGCAAAAGCACGTATTTGCCCATTTGCCGCCGTTGCCCGTAAACAATAATCTTTCATATACAATTCACTCCTACCTTACAATTTCTCTCCAATTTAAATCCCCACGGTCAAGTGCCAAAAATAGAACTTCAGCCGTGGCAAGGTTTGTAGCAAACGGAACATTGTTAGCATTACAGGCTTGCATTATGCTTATGATACCACATTCACCTTGATAGGCGTAGTTGGGGTCGCAAAGATATATAACGAGGTCAATTTGGTTATGGGCAATTTGAGCCGTCATTTGCTGTTCACCGCCAAGTTGCCCTTCAAGGTATTTCGCAACTAAAAGACCTGTCGCCATTTCTACAACACGCCCTGTCACACCTGTTGCAAAAATATTGTGCTTGCTTAAAATATTCCGATACCCAATGCACAAGTTTTCCATAAGCACCTTTTTGCTGTCATGCGCCGCTAACGCTATATTCATCGCTTCTTTTTAATCCCCCAGTCCTCAAACATGGAAACCTCTCTTGTCATCCCTACATTGATGACAAGTCCTATCATTGCTAAAAATACCCATGTGGACGAGCCACCGCTTGAAATAAACGGCAGATTCACCCCTGTGTTAGGTAATATCCAAGTATTCACCGCTGTGTGTAAAAAAGTTTGAAAAGCAATTACTGAACCAACCCCAACAGCAATAAGTTTACCCAGCAGATTTTGCGCCCTATGCGCAATCATAAAGCAGCGTATGGCAACAACAAACAATAGCCCAAGCACAATAACAGTGCCTAAAAACCCGAATTCCGCACCTATCACCGACAAAATAAAGTCGTTTGACTGTTCGGGAATTCTAATATTATTGTTAAACAGTCCACGTCCTGTCAAAAGCCCGCTGTGTAAGGCTTCCAGAGCACGTTCGTTTTGGTAAGTCCCTGCCGTACCAAGCTCTGGATACAAAAAGTCCAAAATTCGGTCAAGCTGCCATTCTCCAATAATATCCATTAATATTATGGGGTTTTCTGCGTGCAGCTCGATGAAGAAAAAGAGTGCGGCGGGTATTATTATGATAGAAGTAAACAAAATGTACTTCCAATTTATACCACCAACAAAAAGCATAGCCAGCATAATAACGAGAGACACGCTAGATGCCGACCATGATGGTTGTACAAAAATTAATACCACAGGTAGCATGGTCGCCGCCAAAATCATGCCAACAACCCACAACTTATTTATTTGTTCACGATATTTAAAAATGAGAGATGCCAAAAAAATGACCATAAAAATTTTTGCAAATTCAGATGGCTGTATACCCAGCATTGTTCCCATTTCTTCTGCCGTACCGCCAAGCTCAATGCCTATCCAGCGGTTAACCCCTGACTGCCTAGGCATAAATAGCACCACTACTAAAAAAATAATATTGACACCATATATAGGCAACCAGAATTTACAAATAGTTTCAAAATTAAAAAAAGCGGCAAGCAACAAAATGCCAATGCCCGTTAGCACGAAAATTAGCTGGGTTATTAATGTGCTGGACACATTGCCATTGCCTAGCCCTGTTGCAGAGCCCACCATCAAAAGACCAAAGGCAGACAGCACTATCACCAGCACAAAAAGTGTAATATCAAAAGATTTTGCGTCACGTTTTACGTTTTTCAACGTCTTTTCCATCCTTTTATGGGTATATTTGCCATTAATGCAGGTCCTTCTTCGCCTGTATCTGTGTTGCCGCCAATGCTAATGTCAAGCTCGTCCTCGTCAATATCAATATAGGACGCAATAACTTTAATAATGTCGGACTTCAACATTTCCAGCATCTCTGGTGATGTGTTCATACGGTCTTGAAAAAGAACCAACTGTAAGCGGTCTTTTGCAATAGCCCCCGATTTTTGTTTTCTAAATCCAAAAAGTCCCAAAACACGCCGCCTCCCCTAACCTTTTTTGGAAAATTTCTTTTTCATGCGCTTAAAAAAGCCTTCTTCAAGGTCAATTTGAAGCATGGGTACATTTTCATTCACAATGCGTTGTGCTATATTGCGAAAAGCAGCACCCGCTTTGCTGCCAGATTCTGCCACAGCAACTTCGCCGCGATTTGTGGTCATAACAATAGTTTCGTCATCAGGCACTACTCCTAATACACTTATTGCCAAAACATCTGTAACATCTTCAAGGGTAAGCATTTCACCACGGCGGGTAAGGTCGGGGCGGATACGGTTAAGCACCAAACGAATGTCTTTAATATTTGCGGCTTCCAAAAGTCCCACAATACGGTCGGCATCACGCACACTGCTTACTTCAGGCGTAGCTACTACAATGGCTCTGTGTGCCGCCGCAATGGCATTTTGAAAGCCTTGCTCTATGCCTGCAGGGCAGTCTATTATTATGTAGTCATAATCGTCAGCAAGCGAGCCGACCAATTTTACCATTTGTTCCGGGCTAACGGCATTTTTGTCCTTCGTTTGTGCCGCCGCAAGCAAATTTAGGTTGTCGTAACGCTTATCCCGTATTAATGCCTGCTTGGGGCGGCAAATCCCCTCCACAACTTGTACCAAATCGTAAACAATACGATTTTCAAGCCCCATAACCACATCCAAATTGCGCAAGCCAATGTCGGCATCTATAAGAACAACACTTTTGCCAGCCGCCGCAAGGGCAGCCCCTATATTTGCGGTAGTTGTGGTTTTGCCAACCCCGCCTTTTCCGCTTGTTACTACAATTACCTCTGCCATTTATTTCATCCTCCGTTTATACTATCCCACAATTAAAAACACTTTAAATACGGGATAGTATTAGCCACTAATATTATCAACAAAAATTGCACCATCTTCTAAAAAAGCATAAGACGGGGCATTTTTGATTTCTTCCGGCACGCCTTCATAAAAATGCACTTCACAATCCGCAATTTTTAAATGGGTAGGCTGGAAAGAAATTGCACAAATAACGGCGGTTTTGTCGCCATCTGTGCCAGCGTGAGCAAAGCCCCGCAAACTGCCAAAAATCATAACACTGCCTGTGGCAAAAACCTCTGCACCCGCATTAACATCACCTAAAATCACTACAGGGCCATTATGTACAAGAACCTGCCCTCCACGCAAAGTCGCTTTTTTATACAGCACCTTTTCGGTATGCGGAATTTTCTCGGGTTTTATAGGGGTTTGCGGCATTGAAACAACGCCCGTGCTGTCCTCAACAAATGTGATATTAAAATCCGCCTCATCGTCAAAAATTTTAATAAGCTGTGTTGTTTCTTCTGGTAACAGTTCTTTGCCTTTGAAAGTAATGGACGTGGATGCTCCTGCGAAAAAATTGCCCGCTCCACGGATTTTTTGCCGCAAAACTTGTTCTATATGTTCAAAATCTGCCGTTTCGTCTAACAGAACAATTATACCGTTTTTTCCACCTTTAAAAATCACAGCATTGTCTTTTGTCATTTTATCCCTCATTATTTTAATGCTTGCGGTCTGATAGCCTATCTAAAATTATACACCAAAAATCACTCGATAGCAAGGTCAAAAATTCGCCCTGCAAGCTGGGTTGCCCTTGTGCCGCCGCCTGTATTTTCAATAATTATTGCCACAGCAACCTGCGGGTCGTCTGCCGGCGCAAACCCTATAAACCAAGAATGGTCAATGCCTGTTTCATTTTGCGCAGTACCCGTTTTGCCTGCCGTTTGAACATTATGCAGTCGTGCCAATGCTGCCGTTCCAAAATTCACCGCATCCACCATGAACTGTGCCAAAATAGCGGCATGTCTTTCATCCATAACTCTCCCCACGCTTTGCGGGCGGAAATTGCGCACCCTGTTGCCGTTTGCAGCCGTTATATGCGACACAATATGCGGCTCATGCATTATCCCGCCGTTTGCTATTGCCGCCGCAAACATTGCCATATTAAGAGGTGTTGCAAGCGTTCTGCCCTGACCTATCGCCGTTTCAATAAGCTCGGACAAGCCAACGTCGCTCTCCATAGCAAATAGCGGCATTGATGATGGAAGCTCGAAGGGCATCATGGTGTTAAACAGTGCCGCTTGCTCTGCGGCATTGATAATATAATTTGCAGGCAGCATAGTAGCAAGATGCGCGAAATATCCATTACACGACAAAGCCATTGCACGGCTAAAATCCACATATCCGTGGGCAATGCCGCCAAAGCATTGCAGCACCTGTTCCCCAAAATGATGATGCCCTTCACAATGCATTGTAAAATCGAGCAGGCTCTCGTCATACCCCAAAGCCGCAAGGGCTGTTACCAGTTTAAAAGTAGAGCCTGGGGGGTATAGCCCCTGAGTCGCCCTATTCATCAATGGTGCATTGCCGTCATTGATGATGTCCTGCCAATTTTGCGCAACTGTATTTGGGTCAAAGCTGGGAAGCGAAACCATGGCAAGCACACCGCCCGTTTGCACGTCCAGCACAACGGCCGCACCACGCCCGGAAGGCGTTGCGGCAATTACTTCATGCACCATCTGTTGAATTTCGGCATTTAGAGTTGTATGTACGGAATTACCCGCTATTTCATTGTCAAATATAACATATCCTAGACGCTGTAAAAGCTCGCGGTTAATATTGTGCAAGTCAAAATTCCGAGTAAGTTCCAAACCCGCACGGCTAACGCCGCTATATCCCACAGTATGGGCAAAAACACCGCCGAATGGATATTGCCTTGCGTATCCATCGCCTTCTACAGAAATAGAGTGCGCCAAAATCGTACCATTGACATCATAAATTGTGCCACGCCGCCCGTCAATTTCCATGTTTACACGAGAATTAAAGGGATTTGTGATGGTTTCACGCCCACCAACCGAGGCATACCACGCAAAATACGCACCAAGTGCAAAAAACATCGTAAATAACAGCCAAAACATGCGTCCAATATTTTTGCGGAAGCTCCCCATCTGCTATTCCCCCGTTAAGTCGCTGCGTGTTATATTTAATTCATTTTGCAGGCTAATGCTTGTCAAAGTTTCATAAAAATACGCCGATTGCACCGCATTTGTTAGGAAAAACATTGTGCTTTGATGATTGCCCGCTTCAGAAACAAAATACATCATAAACAGCAATAATTCCGCATCATAAAAGAGATTATTACCGTGAGCATCAACAACATCAATAATATCACCTGCGGCAATCTCAAAATTAGGGTTATTTTGGCGGTAAATCGCTAAAACTTCAAAGGTGTACACCAAATATTCACGATATTCCCTTGGTATGCCACGCCTATCAAAATTACCGATGCCTATTACTTCACTGCGGGTATCAAGCAAACGTACAGCGGCAATGTAGTCCGAGCCGCCAAAAAGTGCGGGGGTATTGTCGTAATACGAAAAGTCTCCGTCCGCAAGCCTATCCATATTCCAATGAGCCCGAAAGGCGTGCCAGTCGCCGTCAAAAAAGTTTTGGGATTCACGGGCAGAACTCAAAATAAAACTAATCGTCAATGCAACAACTAGACTACCAAACACCAACAATAAAATATTCCTTCGTTTGCCAGTCATATCACAATCACCCTCAACATCCGATTTTTCAGCAAGTTCTTCTACAAAACGGCAGCTTTTGCGGCAGTAATTGCCGCCTCTAATTTATCCGCCGCTACCCCAGCTTGCGCCATATTCGGACGTCCGCCGCCGCCGCCGCCAGCCGCCGTTGCCGCCGCCTTCACCATATTTCCACAATGCACACCTGCTTTAACAGCAGATTCGGTGGCACGGGCAAGTATATTTGCCTTGCCGTCATGGGTTGCAGCAAGCAAAACCACGCCATCACCTTGAACCTTGCCTATTAAGTCATCAGACAGCGTGCGCAAAGCGTCCATGTCAAGCCCATCCAAATTAGCACAATATAAGGTTATAGCACCAATTTGCTCGCCTTGCTCCAATATGTTTGAGCTTGCTGCTTGGGCATCCTTTTGCTTTGCCCGCTCCAATTCTTTGCGCTGCTCCCTGTTTTCCGCCAAAAGCTGGTCTATGCGACCAATCACATTTTGCGCCGGGGTTTTAAGGCTTTGGGCAATGCTTATTAGTTTGTCTTCATTTTGGCGATAGTGTTCCAAGGCGAATTTTCCTGTCACTGCTTCTATACGGCGAACACCAGCGGCAATTCCCGATTCTGAAACAATTTTAAACGAGCCAATTTGCCCAGCTGAAGCAAGATGACATCCGCCGCAAAATTCCGCCCAAGTGTCGCCAATATCTACAACACGTACAACATCGCCGTACTTTTCGCCAAACAATGCAACTGCACCACGTTTTTTTGCTTCATCCACGGGCATTTCTTCAATGCTTACAGGCAAATTTTCCCATATGGCGGCATTAACCATATCCTCTATTTCACGTATTTCTTCGGCAGTAAGCGGTGCAAAATGGCTAAAATCAAAGCGCAGGGCTTCAGGCGACTTGCTTGCTCCCGCCTGCTGAACATGACTGCCCAAAACCTTGCCCAAAGCAGAATGTAGCAAATGGGTTGCGGTGTGATTGCGCACAATGTCCCCGCGGCGAACTTCATCGATGCTGATTTTTGCAGTTTGCCCAGCTTCTATGTTCCCACTTACAATTTTTGCCACATGGGCAAATTGCCCTCCGGCGACCTTCACACAGCCCATAATGTCCGCTTTGCCCGTAGCAGTTTCAAGCACGCCAAAATCCGCCTTTTGCCCGCCGGCTTCAGCATAAACAGGAGTCTTGTCAACAACAATAAGTATTTCATCGCCTTCAACAATATGCAAAATTTTTGCATCATCCACGCTATACTCCGTATACCCAACAAAGTCAACAGGGTCAAATTTTAGTTCTTCAAAAATCGTGGCTTCATGCCCAACATATCCAGCGTCTTCACGGGCAAGCCTTGCACGCTCTTTTTGCGTCTTCATTTCGGCATCAAAGCCCGCTTTGTCAAGGGTTAGCCCCTCTTCCTCCAAAATTTCCTCGGTAAGCTCAACAGGAAAGCCGTAGGTGTCGTGCAATTTGAAAGCATCCGCTCCCGCAACAACGCCGCCTTTGCTCTTTGCATCAGTAATGCGGGCTTTCAACATCTTCATGCCGTCTTCAAGAGTTTCGCAAAAACGCTCTTCCTCTTGGTTAATAAGGCGCAGGATATAAGCGTTTTTTTCAGCAAGCTCTGGGTAGGCATTTTTGCTGTTGTCAATTACAACTTGTGCAAGCTCTGCCAAAAACGGCTTTGCTATTCCCAAAGTCCGCCCATGTCTTGCCGCACGGCGCAAAAGACGGCGTAATACATATTCCCTATCGCCACCACCAGGGATAATGCCATCGGACATCATAAATACCACCGAGCGAATATGGTCGGTTATAATACGAATGGAAAAATCTTTTTTAACCGCAGGGTCTACTGACGATGTATATTGCACATTTGCAATACTGCAAACCTTGTCACGTATTGCCTTTATTGTGTCTAAATCAAATATGGAATTAACATCTTGCATTATCAAAGCAATGCGCTCCAAGCCCATGCCTGTATCAATGCCCTTTTGCGCAAGGTCTTGATAGCTCCCGTCCTCTTGCTTGTCAAATTGAATAAACACCAAATTCCAAAATTCCATATATCTATCTTCATCAGCATTTACTGACACAACAAAGTCATCCTGCCCAAATTCTGGACCACGGTCGTAATAAATCTCACTACATGGACCGCAAGGCCCAACGCTGAGTTCCCAAAAATTATCCTTCTTGCCAAGACGATGGATGCGGTCTTTTGCCACACCAACCTCTTTGTGCCAAATATCCTCTGCTTCGTCATCCTCTAAATAAACTGTAACATACAGCTTTTCGACAGGCAACTCTAATGTCTTGGTAACAAATTCCCATGCCCAATTTATACTCTCCCGCTTAAAATAATCAGCAAACGAGAAGTTGCCGAGCATCTCAAAGAAGGTGCCGTGGCGTGCAGTACGCCCAGCATTCTCAACATCATCCGTACGTATACATTTTTGACATGTAGTAACCCGTTTACTCGGCGGGGCTGCCGTCCCCATAAAATAAGGCTTTAACGGAGCCATCCCCGCATTTATCAATAATAACGACTTATCCCCATCAGGCACAAGCGAAAAAGACGGCATCCGCAAATGTTGCTGCCCTTCAAAAAAACTCAAATACGCTTCCCGTATCTCATTAACGCCCATTTTTTTCATATGTCGTCCATCCTCCAAATTTTCATGCTTTTGGATATTATACCCTCTTTTTGCCCTTGCGTCAATGCCCTTGCAAATTTAGTTATATTGTGATATGCTTGCCGTAATTTTAAAATTTTATGGAGTGATTAAAATGGCAAGTTCGGAATTGCGAAAAAGGGCTAATTGGCAGACAATTAGCGGCGCAAACGCACGTAATGCAGAAACCGTCTTCAAACTATCTTTGCAATCGGCACTTGATGCCGTTTATCCCAAAAATTTTCTTGTGGAAAAACCTAGTGAGTTTGGAGATATTTATTCTACTTACATACTTTCTGAGGATGTTTTGGATAAAATTCATAACGTAGACGTGTCGGAATTAAAACCTAACGGCAAGCCGATGTATTCTTGGGGCATTAGCATGGATTTTGTGATAAGAAACCTTAAAAACAAAAAAGCCATCTTTGGCGAAATCAAGCGTCAAGATGGCTGGGTTGAAGGCGGCAAAATGGCTGATGGTCGTGGCAACGCCCACGAAAGAAGCACAAAATATTTTACACCTGGGCTCTTACGCGCTATTCGAGCCGCCAGCGGTGTTTCAGAAGAAATTCTCCCTTTTTGGATTGTTCTAGTCGGGGATATAACACGAGACCCCAAAAGAAATCGTGAAATTGCATTTTGGTTTCAAGAATATAGCAAGAATTTTTACATGTGGCGCAATACCGATGATATAGGGGATATGTTAGATTTTTTTGAAAACAATCTTTTGTCATATTTATTGTAAGGCAGATAATTTTATTTGCGTTTCGTTTGGGTCAATTTCACCATTTGAAATAATGCTTATTTCAGAACTTGGTATTTCTAAACCCCAATTATCCCACCCGATATAGTTTTTTCGAGCAAAAAGTTCAATTTTCCTTTGCGTCGGAAACATTTTAGTTATTCCATCAATCACAATTTCAGGCTTCTCGCTATGTTTTCCTCTTGGAAATTGTATTAATTGGCGCACATTCCTTGCTCCTCGCGGTGAAGGTATGCGCCCTTTTTTAAACACTAGGCATAGCTCAACCTGCGAAAGGGTATATCTCCCAGGATTGTGCATCATTTTATCCCAAACAAATGCAATAGTTTTGTATTCAAAACCCCATGCATTGCCTAATTCAATGGCATTGGACATATGCGGTCCAGTTGTCCACAAAAATAGCAAACAGTCAGAAGACGTTATCGAATTAACGCCAAGCCCTTTTAAATCACGCAATTTCACAGTTGGGTACTTAAAAGTAGCAGAGCTTATAAATATATTTTTTTCAAACCCAATGTTTTCGGTTTTTATGCTGGTTTTATCGTACTGCATTTTTCCATTGTAATCCCACGGCGGGTCGGCATAAATAATATCGTATGTTGCATTTGGCAACTGCGGGTATAGTTCATCCAAAGGATTAATTTTTGCGCGCTTTTTTGCCTCGACGTTATAAATTGAGTATCCAGAAACAGCCTCATTCTTCACAGTTCTCACCCCACTTTAATTGTACCACAGCTTAACATAATTTTCAATATGGTTTGACAAAATCGTTTAATGCGAGTATAATATCTATTAAAATTACTGGGGGGATACAAATGAAAAAATACGCATTAATAAGCGTTTCGGATAAAACGGGTGTGGTGGATTTTGCAAAGGGGCTTGTGTCACATGGTTACAGCATTTTGTCCACAGGCGGCACTTATAAAGCAATGGTAGATGCTGGCATTGCTGTGACTGAGGTAAGTGAAATTACAGGCTTTCCCGAATGTTTAGACGGGCGGGTCAAAACCTTGCACCCCGTTGTACACGGTGGTATTTTGGCACGCCGCGACGCGCCCGCACATATGAACTTTTTAGCGCAAAAAAACATTGATACAATAGACTTGGTATGTGTCAATTTATATCCTTTCAAAGAAACTATATTGAAAACAGATGATTTGGAGCAGATTATTGAGAATATCGACATTGGCGGTCCTGCGATGATACGCTCTGCGGCAAAAAATCACGCAAGTGTTGCTGTAGTGGTAGATAATGGGGATTTTAACGAGATTTTAAAACAGCTTGAAAATGGCGGAATGTCGCATGATTTCCGCTTTAAGCTCGCCGCAAAAGCGTACGCCCACACGGCTAGTTATGATGCACTTATTGCCGAATATTTGGGCAAACTAGCTGACTTGCCAAAGTTTCCAAAAAAATTAACACTTACTTACGAGAAGGTTCAAGACTTGCGTTATGGCGAAAATCCACATCAAGAATCCGCTTATTATCGTGAAATTTTGTCCACCCCTGCCCATTTGGTCAATGCCAAGCAGCTTCATGGCAAGGAATTGTCGTTTAACAATATTAATGACACCCACGGTGCAATAGAGCTTTTGCGTGAATTTGACGAGCCTACGATAGTAGCCGTTAAGCACGCTACCCCTTGCGGTGTTGGCAGCGGCAAAACTTTGCACGAAGCATGGAAAAAAGCGCATGATGCCGACACAATTTCCATTTTCGGCGGCATTATTGCTGCAAACCATGAGGTAGATGCAGCAGTCGCTACTGAAATTGATAAAATCTTTGTAGAAATTGTAATTGCCCCTTCATATTCAGAAGAAGCCTTAAAAATATTGCAAAATAAGAAAAATATCCGCCTTTTGGTGTTAGATAGCTTGGAATATACCCCAGCAAAAGACTTTAAAAAAATAAGCGGCGGTCTATTAATACAAGACACCGACGACCTGCTGATAAACGATTTGCAGGTAGTAACTGACCGCAATCCAACCGAAAAAGAGATGGAGGACTTGCTGTTTGCTTTCAAAATTATCAAACATGTGAAGTCTAATGGTATCGTAATTGGCAAAAATGGACAGTCCGTAGGGATTGCGGGTGGTCAAACCAACCGCATTTGGGCAGCAAAACAAGCCATAGAACATGCCGCAGACTTTTTAGGTGCAGATAGCTTAAGGGGTGCCGCCCTGGCCTCCGACGCTTTCTTCCCCTTTCCTGACTGTGTGGAAGAAGCTCATAAAGCGGGTATTACAGCAATTATACAACCAGGCGGCAGTCAAAACGACCATTTGTCCATCGAAAAATGCAACGAATACGGTATTGCGATGGTATTTACGGGCATACGCCACTTCCGTCATTAAAAAAGAATAGGAGAAAATGAAATATGTTCGACATAGCCCTTGTGGGAACAGGCGGCATGATGCCTTTGCCAAATAGATATTTAGCATCTCTTTTGTTGCGCTTTGAAGGGCGGATAGTGCTTGTGGACTGCGGCGAAGGCACGCAGGTTAGCTTAAAAGAAATTGGCTGGGGCTACAAAGCCATCGACGCAATTTGTCTAACTCATTTTCATGCCGACCATGTTACAGGGCTACCAGGGTTGCTTTTAAGCATTGCCCACAGCGGACGGGAAGAACCCCTTACAATATACGGTCCAGAGGGTGTCGCCCATATTGTGCGTAGCCTTTGCGTTGTTGCCCCCGAAATTCCTTTTCGTATTGAATATGTTGAAATTCCGCCAAAGGGATTTGCGGGCATTAAAATACCATTGACAAATTTCATTTTGTCAACACATCCTGCGAACCACAACTCCCCTTGCTTTGCCTTTCGCTTTGATATTGAGCGAAAAGGGAAATTTGACCACGAAATGGCACAAAAATTAGGCATCCCTGTTAATTTTTGGAATAAGCTGCAGAAAGGAAATATTATAGAGCATGATGGTAAAGTTTTCACACCGCAAATGGTTATGGGACAGCAGCGCAAAGGACTTTCTGTAAGTTATTGCACCGACAGCCGCCCACCAAAAGGCTTGCCGGAATTTATTGCGGACAGCGACCTCTTTGTGTGCGAGGGTCATTACGGCGACAACGCCCAGCTTGCAAAAGCCCGCAAGCACAAGCATATGACCTTTGCCGAAGCCGCACAACTTGCACACGACGGAAATGTTAAAAAACTGTGGCTAACTCACTTTTCCCCGTCTTTACCCAACCCAAAAGATTTTGTTAAAAATGCAAAAAAAATATTCCCCCAAACAAAAGTCGGCTACGACGGGTTGACCAAAAGCCTTGTTTTTGATGAAGATTAGGGCAAAACAAAACCGCCTACGGTTTACACCTTGGCGGCTTTTTTATTTATAATGGAAACAACGAGAATTAAAGAAGATAGCAGCAGCCCAACAGCAGACGCAATTAGTCCAAATATATTGAAGTCGTCGGATGTTTGTGGATTTGGTTGTTGGGAAGCCTCTGATGGGTTCTCAGTCGGTTCTTGCTCGTTGTCATTTGGTTCTGCATCATTTGGGGCATCATCACTTGAAGCGTTTTCATCTTGCTCACCCTCTGGTTCATTAGGTTCATTTTCATCTTCAAACGGCTCATCTTCAAGTTCATCATCAAAAGTATCATTATTTTCAGTCATTTCTTCTTCAAAATTCTCATTCGCCAGCAGGATGTCATCATCAAGCATGGAGCTTGGGCTTGGTTGACCACCACCCGCCCCCGCAGGGGCATCGTCGTGATGGTCGCCTCCTGAATTTAGCGGACTCATTGATTGACCAGCACTTGCACCCATAGGGGCATCATCACTCAAAAAGCCTATACCCGTATTAATTCCATCATCACCAAGGGTTGCAATGCCGCCTGCTGCATATACGGACACTGGCACAGCATGAAAACCGCCCGCACTGCGCCAACGAGCACTGCGCCGACCCCCAAAAGCAAAGCGCAAGTTCAGTTGGTTTGTATTACCTTCTTCGCAATATTGGCAGTCATGCTCACACAAGCAGTCTTCTTCGCAAAAAAGCTCCTGACTGCACCCCGAATTTTCTTCGTAAAAATGTGCAAATTGGATTTGAGAATCAGCATTTCCGCTTTCTAATACAATTACAACCGCCTCATTGTCTTCTCTCGCAAGAAAATTCGACGCAATAGACAGCCCTAATAGGTTTAGGGCTAAAATAGCTGCCACTACGACAAGTTTTACGATATTTTTCTCACGATTATCCATAATTTAGCTCTCAAAAACAGTTATTTGGACGGATTTCGTAAGTACATCGGTATAACTGTACGAAACAGTGCGTCCAGAACCGTTTATGCTGTCATCCAGCATTATTGTAAAAACGGATGGATACACACTTTCTATTGTACCAGAGCTAACCAACGATTTTTGGCGACCTTTATTGGTTTGCAGCCGCACCTTTTGACCAACATACTGTGTAATATTGTTTCTTACCTGCATTACATCATTTATCGCATACATAAACAACACCTCGCTCCACAACTAATGCCATCACATTCATAAAGTTACATTGTTTTAACAAAAATGAAACATCTTGGTAATATTGTAACAAAAAATCCCCGATACGTCAAGCGGGAATTTTTGTCATAATATTAGCATTTAGAAATATACAGAAATTTCAATAATATACCGTAATTCGTGGGTTTTTCATAAATCGTTATTTTAAGCCCATCCGCTTGGCAAAATTAAGGACAGCGACAAATGCACCGCAGACCTCAACCCTGCCATCTGATTAACTCCATACCCATAACGGTTACCTGTATAAGATACAACATTAGCATTCCCCATTGCAAAACTATCTAATGAGCGAAGCCACGACAAATTATTAATCCAAAAATCTTTGTCGTCAAGCCAGCTTTCACTTGGCAGCCCAAAATTAAAACCACGGTCAAAGCCGTTAAGTTGCCAAAGTCCAGACCTTCCATTGCTTTGGTCGTGGGTGTGCCGCCAATCTTCATAGCGAGTCGTTGCGTAATTCCAGCGAAGATGACTTTCCGAATCACTCGGATATACAATAAAAGTTTTAATTACAGCAATGTCTTTGTTGTGTCCCATGGAGCGTATTTCAAAATCTGACGGCAACCACAATAGGTCGTAGTGGGTTGGACTAATAGACGTGCAAACAAACCGTCCGTCGTACGAACCAATAGACAGCCCATCTTTGCCATTTACAAGATTAAAATGAGCATTATTCCCCCAAATTTGACCAGCAGCCCCTAAACCATATTCAAAATACAAAGAACCGCTATAAAACTCAAAGCTAGTAAGAAATTCATTTGTTAAAGGATTTATAATATAAAGGTAGTTTCGGAAACGAAACTCAACACTATATTACTCAACTGCCCTGTTTGCGGTACATTCAAGGCGTTTGAGGGAGGTGATGAGGGTTTACGGAAACACCTCTATTTTTTAGCACCACCCAAATATCCTACCACGATTGTCACAATAAAGGAAGGAAGTGAGAAAATGAGCAAGGAATACATCCCAGTTGCAACATCAAAAACTGTCTATTTTGAGCCACAGACCCAAGGGGAAATGGAGCAAATGACCGCCGTTATGAGAGTTGGCG
>Ga0123352_10001675_pt1 | contig 29875 bp, 10 predicted proteins | sample TergutLab28metaG_FD_89700 | JGI IMG/M metagenome (GOLD analysis project Ga0123352, IMG submission 89700) | Labiotermes labralis P1 segment gut microbial communities from Petit-Saut dam, French Guiana - Lab288 P1 | ecosystem: Host-associated > Arthropoda: Insects > Digestive system > Gut ... | reverse complement strand
TGGGGGGGCTTGTTCTTGCACGACAATCCCCCGGCTCACCGGGCACTTGCAACCCAGAAGAAACTCTGGCCTACCTGGGCTTCCAGTGTCTTGATCACCTATCGTATTCTCCGAAACTGGGCTGTCGAACTACCACCTGTTCCCTGCACTGAAAAAAAAATTGTAATTTCGCCATTTTTCGTCCGACGCGGAGGTCATTGCTGCCGCGGAGACCTGGTTGGACGAACAACCGCCTGAATTTTTTTTGAGTGGCTTGTAAAAGTTAGAACAGGCTTTTAGTCAAGTATATGAATGTCTGAACACCAAGGTCAGTACGAAACAATGATGATTCTGGGCGTGATTGCAGGCTTCTGCCGCGATGTAGATGAGGTCTGCGCTCTTCTGGGACATTACGCATTGTAGTGTGACCATTGAAGATGGGACCGATAGGTTAACCCGAAACGTCGTTAGGGAACTACCACACTACGCTGCGCAATATCCCAGAAGAGCGCATATTTCAGTGAATAATCCGTTTAGAATGTTCTGGTATCTAAACTGCAGAAACGTCTGTGTTTAATTCCTGGCTTATATAAAGCCGCGTTATGAAATTTGGGTTTTTATACAGTTCAAAGGTGGGATCGTATAAGAAGCCAAATGAGGTGGACAAGGAGGGAAATGGTTACGGTGTTACAGTTCTTTGGGATAGTACAACGCCACCAGACAGAATGTTGTGTGGCTATTTTCCGAGCTGATGTCCGAGCTCGGAATGATTCATGCGCTAGACTTTGGAAGAGGAGTGAAGTTTGGCTAGCAGAGGATTAAGGAAATTGAAAAATGTCGACGTACGCATCTTCCTTATTCCTCCTTAGGTTTTGTAAATGTCCTAACTTATTTTAAGATACCATATCGAATTCCGAGATTAAAGACTAAAAACAACCGCACATTATCTCAAAATAGTCGGTTCCCAAAAGGTAATCAAACCCGTTACCTGGGTAATGATTGACAAACTGTTTGCTTTGTTAGTATTACAATAAAACATTTTTAATGTGTTAGGTTAGCGGCTAATTCACACAGCAAACATTATCTTTTCTTTTTTAATACAGTCAACATGACGTCAATAAAACTCAGCAGAAATCGAGCTTATTATTATTAATACCACAGAAATTAGAACGAACCTTCTGGAACTCGGTGTAATGGGAATTGATTTTCGTTACAACCGACCCCGGAAGCCACGGTTAGGCCAAGCCCCTGAGTGGTTATCGTGATTGACATTGTTAGGTCATCTTGTAGTTGTGCTAGGAGGCAATTTCACCTCACCTCTGGACTGCAAGAGACTTCGGTTCGTGATGTAGCAGGGGGCAGTCAGTTTGTATGGATCTGTGCAGGCACTATATTACCCTAAAGATGTCGTCAGGCAGGTTGCTATTAGGCAAAATGAAGTGTATTTTTGTTCGACAGGTTGTAGGTATTTCGAAAGGTCGTTTGAAGTATTCTCGATTTATGTTATTAGGAAGAAGGCAGTGTGGAACAACATAAAGCAGTATTGTTTTTATACTCTTTATTACTTCTTCTATGCCTCTTCCTGCTAATCTTTCTTCCAGTATATTTCTTCTTCCCTTCCTTATTGGTTCTATTTTCCTTCTCCTTCAGTGTCTTGGCCAGCACAACTGTGCAGATGAATTCCGTTGGAATACAATTGAATCTCATAGATTTATAACTTTCCATTCTTCTGAACAATACGTAATGATTACCGGGCCTAATTAATTTATTGAAGGCCATGTCGAATCTGTGTACAGCGATCTGTTACTCTTTGAGATAGGCCTAAACGTATTTTATGAAGCTCCTCATTACGTCCACTGAAAACCTGGTACGGTACTTCAAAAGAGATAACGTCTGATTCCTCTGACGTCCTTGGCAGCTAGGGCTCGAATATTATCCTGCCATTCGCCACGATGTGTTATGTATAATTTGAAAAAGATTTTGATGCCATTTTTCAGTTTTAAACGTTTTTTGGTGTAGAATTTGAGAATGGCTGTGAAAGATGAGGAAGAAGCAGTCGTGGCCTGTTTTAAGGTACTGTCAAACAATTTGCTTGGAAGATCTGAGGGAAACTGCGAAAATTTCTATCAGGTTCGCCTAATTTGCAGCTGAGACACAAAAGTTTGAGGTTTGTGTACGAAGCAGTTGGCTTGTCGGTTGCGATTTTCTGTAAAAGCACAACTGCCTCTAGTTCAGTCTGCATTCCGTAGGAAAGGAGAGCAAGACTGAAACAAACAGGTAGAGGAATCCTTTTGCGGCCATGCAGGTATATTCGGAATTGGGAGTTGTAGTTCCAAGCATTATTAACTTCGTCACTAGATGGACATACGCTAATATAAACAGCCTACTAGTTGCAACAATAATAATTTCAATCAGCTGAACGTGTTTCGGGCGATAATTTCGCACATCCTCCTCATCCTGGTCACCAGCAGGCAGCATCGTCGGTGCTTTATACCACAAGCTGTAAACACAGTCTAGTGCTCCTGAGGATGGGCGAAATTATCGCCTGAAGCGTGTTGAAATGATTGAAATTATTAATAAAATTATTATTGTTGCATCTACTTGGCTGTTGTTATTCTTTTATCAGTGATGCACGGTCACACAAACATCAAATGGAGATACGCGTTTAGCTTCACGTTCTGACCGCTTTACCTCCGGGGAAAGAATTCATACTGCCTACTGAATAGAATACTGGTGGCTTCCAGGGACAATGTGGAGGCTGTGGGAAAGAGAAGTGTCGAACATGCCACGAATCTGACCACCGTTTCTTGTTTGTCCAGCCCGTAGCTCCGCCACCGTGTTGATTACACCATCCTCGATCCTGAAATGAAGGAAACATTTTTCATTTCGTATGTAGTTGGTTACAGCAGAATTCATGGTAAAGGAAAGAGCAAAGTTTGTGGTAGGACATGGAAATGATTCTGTGTTAACGTCCACAGTTTCTAATCAAGTGTAGTTTAAATACTGACGTCTGTATTTCGTCGCGATTAATTTACCGATAGGTGAACACGTAGCCTTATCATTAGTGTAGTCGATAGTGTAGCTAGTTACAGTCCATTTCTACATACCTAAGAAACCAAGTAGCATTTGAAAGCGGAAAAATTTATTCGTCGCCTGCTTTAAGGAAAAAATGTGCTGGCAAGGGAATCTCTGAGGTAAAGGGCTGCGCGTAAAGTGTGGGCGTAGTTTGAAAGATAATATTAAAACCGATTTCAAATAAATATTCTGTGGAGGTGGGGAATGGATTCAACTTAGAATAGAATCAGATGGCTGATATGTGAAGTATGGAACCTTTGTGTTCCTTAATATCTGTGGAATTTCGTGACCTGCTGAAAGAAATTAACGCGTCATTAAGTCACGTAACAAGGATGTGGCTGTGTTTTGTATGAATGTTTATGTACGACTCGCCATAGTATTCTACGAAACGCGTCTGTAAATTCAAGCGATTACTCATTGCTTTGTTGTGAGTGAAATTATTGTATCAACTTATGTATATTGGACCGTGCATCATTGTGATAGTTGAAGAATAAGAGACCAACTTTATGTCACTAGTTATTAAGTTTTATTTCACTTCTTCTATGCTCAACATGTTTCGGACATTAATAGATCCATCATCAGAAGCCTGCGACTTTTCTATTGTATCACCACATTGGTCGTGTGTTCTTGTTTCGATGTGTGTTGGAGTTTCGGTGTGGCTGGGTTGGGGTGGTATCAGTGTAGCAGGCTGAAGCCTGCTACACGGATGTGGTGATGCAATAGAAAAGTCGCAGGCTCCTGATGGTGGATGTATTAATGTCCGAAACATGTTGAGCATAGAAGAAGTGAAATAAAACTTAATAACTAGTGACATCAAGTTGGTCTCTTATTCTTCAACTACTGTATTAACGTCTGTTTAAAGTCCAACAGTTACGTAGTCTGTTACAGCTGTGCTGTAACTGTGGACTCTACCGAAATCCACCAGATTTCAATTTGTTTGCTTTCAGTCATAGAAGGAATGACATCTTACGGCGCATCATATACGGTACTGTTTTCACACGGGACAGTCATCATAACGTAGGGAAGTAAAACAGGCTCTTTTAGTGGGCACACTTGTGCATAGCCAATTCAAGAAATTATTTCGAACGGCGAGCCTTTTCAATTACGCCATTTATGCCACAACTTTTAGACATGACTGTAACTACGTAAGGGTTGAGGTAACGACCCATGTTGAGATGTGCGTGTAACTTAAAACACGTGAATGAAAACCATGTAAATATACTTTCATATTGCTATAATTTCAAATCCCTTACTTTTAAGACAAATCTTGTGTCATTTAACAATAATAGAAACTGAATAATGGCGTTATGTAGGCCGATATGAATCAATCCTCATCGGCTGTGCACCCCACACACTTTCTTTAAATGACCAGTAAGACGTCCTGCGCTACGAAACGGTTCCATCTCTCTTAACCAGATATATTCCCTTTGGCTCTACGCCTTCAAATACTTCGTCATTTCCCCCCCCCCCCTTACATTGAGATGCGCAGTTTTGTGGGGATAATAAAACGAAAGTTCTGTTTAGTTTTATGTTCCTTTTTCTCTTCTCAATAGTACCGCCTGAACACCAGGCGCGATGAACTTGTAGTCCTCTTAATGTGGCTGGAGGCGAAGTTGAGTAATAATGTTGTTAAAATTTCAGCTTTTGAAGATCTGATTTACAAAGCAAGAGCGGAGAACATGCACCAAATTTAGACACTGCGATCCGTGAAAGAGTTTCACAGTGGCGCAAAATGGAATTCTGCATGCAAAATGACGAGGGAGATAATGGGGCCGCAGAGTTAGTCGTCTACAAGTGAAGAGAATAAAGTTTGGCATTTTATAACTAGGAAATGTTGTGATTTCTGAACAAACTTAACCAGAAAGAAGGACACCGCTTTACCGACGTATCTTGGAAAAATATTTTAAAATGAAGTTAAAGAAGTAGGTTATGAGAAAGTGGACTGATTTGAACTGCCTGAGGATGTGGGCTGCCTGCGGACAATAATGAACTTTTGAGTTTCTAAATGAGGGCATTTCTTTGATTGCGTACTATCTGTAACGTATTCAAGGGTGTCATCATCAGTTACTGAACTGGATGTTTGTCACATCTAAAAGTTGCTACATTCTGTTTTCGACATATTTCCTGCATGAAGCCAAAATAACTACTCGTAGTTAGTGTGGTATTTATACTGTGGACTGGACAACTGAGGTATGGTCATTCCATTTCCTACAGGAGCAAAGCCTTTTCTCTTCTCCAAAACGCCCAGACCAGTTCTGGTGCCGATCCAGCGTCTTGTTGATTCCGGGGCTCTTCTCCTGAGGGCAAAGCGCGAGGGATTGAATCTGAGCATTCACCTAAATTCAGTGCCGAAGCTAAGTGTGAGTCGAGGGCTGTGTATCCACTCCCTCTTACGCCTTTGTGGCGTGTAAAGGTACAATTTTTCCTTTACCTTTACTTGTGTACCGTATTCGGATTCAGTGGGAAATTCAAACGCACTGGATTACTACTGCTGTTGTCAGATTACAGTGGAAGTTCACGAATGATTTTGTGTAAAGGGTTCTTCTATTCTGTTGTGCGTTGAAGGTGGGTAATCACGAGTACTTGAGAATAATATTTAAACTCATTTTAAGACTGCACAAAGTTTGTCACGTAAATGAAGTCAAAGATGGAACTGTTTTAAGCATGCTGATAAAATGGTTTGGTATTTCATAAATGCAGCCTTAATCCGTACTGAAAATTGCTCCTGTCATTTGGCAAGCAATCAACTGATCATAGTCGGCCATGTAAGCTACTATCACTGTAACACAAACATGCTTCTGTCATGAGAAATTAACAGGAGCAAGGAACATGTTTTTCCTTAATTTTGTTTAACATAAGACATAAGCATTTTACTGGAGTTTTATATTCGTACAGCAGTGTATGACATTTACAAACATAATTATGCTAACAGGATCCGTGAATCTTGGTAGCAGGAAGCTGTCGAGGCCCAACTTGAAGTATTATCCCAGTATTTTCCTGCAGGAGTAGAGAAATTCCTGTCGGAATAGCCGGCTGCGTACCGAGAAATGAATTGAAATCTCCCAAATCGGAAAAAGGAGTGCTAATTACTGAACCATAACTTTCAGTGAAATTAAAATAAAAGTTTTGTTTTAAGAAACTGAGTGCGTAACAATTGTAATTTTTCTCTGATTTGGGAAGAGGAAAGGTCCAGCTGCTGGAGCGCGCATTTGTTTCCTTTCCCAACTAATCGATTCATTTGGTTATGAACATCGACGCAGAACATTTTATAAACAACAGCTTAAGCCGGTGAGATGGCAAGTTTCTGTCGCTACTGTAACTGGTGAACAGATGCTGAATTTGTTCAAATACGCTGTATTTAACTTGAAAATATCTTGTTACACTGGTTGACACACACTTTGCTGCTGCTGTGGTTTGTCCGCTTGGCTTCCTTCTTGCCGTCCTGTGACTGTCTGTAGGTGCTGTTCTGTTTCCGGTTTTATGTTTGCCAAACTCTGCGGTGTAGTTGACGCCAAATCTAGTACGCAAACTGAGGGTACCCTATTAGAGTCTTGGTTGAAAAATCAGCTATCCTGCGCTAGTTCCTCTGAGAAGATTCTATATTTGTGTTTTAATTTAGGGCACTAAATCTTTTTTAGCAAGTATAATTTTCGCCGAAATGTCAAATACGGTTAATCGTCGAAAGAACATGGGGTAATTATATGCACAGTATGTTGTACCTTTAGAACACTTTGCATGTTGCTACATCGTGTTTATGTTTTTGTATCTTGTATTGTATTTATGTGTTTTTATGGTTCTCGCAATGAACACCGCCTGTTGCTCTAAACAACATTAATCGTTGGACGCGACTATTGGGGACGGACTGTACTTGAAGCGAGGTGGAAACTGAAGTTTCGTATATTATGTAATTTAGGTGGATATAACAGTCTCAGAAGGATTAAACAATGCGTATGACGCACGAAACTTATAGTTGCATGTTCGATGTCCGGCACTCAATTCCAGGCAGGGGAAAAATTGTATTCCTTGTCTTAAAATTTTAAACCGGCTCTGGGCCCCTCCTTATTTACTTATATAGGAGGTGCCGGAGGTTTAAGCCGAACGTTTTTCCCAACCAGCCTCCCATCCAGTAGGCACAGCATCTTATTTTTCAGGCATGAACATCGTAAACCTGATCCGAGGTTAACAACGATGGCAAGAGTGGTGCGGTGCTTCCATGGGCTTCGTATTCCTGTGTACAGGTGTCAGTACAAATGTCGGTTATGCTGTCTACCCGCCGCGGAAGAATAGCGAAGTGGGAGTTTATTTTCTCATAATCATTGCTTTGGAAAAGACGGTAGTGCGGTGTGAGAGCAGACATCTCTGGCGAACTTACTTTTATACATAACATGTGAGAGAACAAAAGCGACTGAGATATGTAAAAATAAAGAAATGTGAAGATATAAAAGGACAAAACAGCTACAAGACAGGTAGGTGGCTAGATAGACAGGCAGATGGATGGATGGATGGATGGACGGGAGGGCGGGCGGGCGGACGGACGGACGGACGGATGGATGGATTGGATAGATGCTAGAGAGATGATAGGAGACAAACAAGTGGGTAGATGGCTAGAGAAATAGGGATGATTGATTGATTGACTGAAAAAAGCATGGATTGACGGACGGATGGATGAATGAATGGATAGATAGATGCATAGGAAAAGGAATGTAAAAGCAGACAGGGAGAAAAACAAAGGAAGAGAGGAAGTGAAGAAAAAGAATACATTTGTGAAGTGGAATGTATGTGAATTCGTGTTTCTGCAGACTCTCGAGACGCACCACATCAGCGACAAACATTTTTAACGCCTGTTTCCTACGGTTCTTGGCGCTGAACAGTACCACAGAGAACAATTCACTGTACCGGTGACAGAGGCGGCCCGCGGCCCACGGCCCACACTGTGCTGGCTGGGAAGGTTCAAATAGAACATTCGAAAGGGACCGGAGTGCTCTATCCATCCGTACAAACCTTTATAAATCGCATAGCGTGTGATCCGCTGCTGAAAGCAAATATTTTGGAGCTAATTAAAGAGACGAGTCGCTTGTTTGAACTGCTCGTTCATCAGACACGGCGCACCCGGCTGTTCCCACCCGATCACAGCACTCGGCAGCCAGCGGCGGAATGGCTTGTCTTCTGCAGACAACAAGAATGAAATAATTCTAGGCAGAAATATTGACGTCTGCATTCCTTCATATGCTTCGGTCTTTGTGTTCGCGGTGGCAATATGCGTTCAACAATAATACTGAGCTTCCTTACAAGAATGTCAGAATTTTTATTTCGTATGTTGTGGTTATCCAAATAAGATGTACAAAAAATTAATTTTAAATGAAACGTAATAATAGTACATTTTTATTGGCCTGTTGAGTATAATTTTGAAGTAGGCTGTTGTGTAGCGCATAATAATCCAACCTTTAAGAATAATTCTGTTGTTGCTTATGCAAAATAGAGTAGCCTGGATAAGTTCATATACGTAGTATATAGGTAATAAATATAATATATAACGTGTATTGAAGAGAACATTCCTAACAAACGTGTATTTAAAACAATCTTTGCCTAGTTACATGAAGTAAATAAATACTTATTCATATTTATTATAAAAGGCAAAAAATGGAAGTTTACCTTTCCTTCCATTTTTTCTTCTTTTGAACAGAGAGATTACAATTGCTTCATATATGTTCATTCTCCTTTATCTAAGACTGCAATTACAGCCGTTGCTCACGTTTTCTTTAGCGATTGGCGGGGTACGCAGTGGTGCAGTTGGTTGAGGCACTGCGCTGCAAGTCGGAAGGTGTCAGGTTCGATTCCCGATGGTGTCTTTAGGATTTTTTCATAGACTTAATCCTTCCAGTCACACTATGACTCTGGGGTTGCGTTTGCTTCTAACATAAATAAGTACCAGGGATAATTGTTTGAGGTAATTGCGGCCGGTGCGTAGGGATAACAATCTGGGCACCTTATGTGCTGATTGTCTAGAAATACTGGGAGCCTGAACCTCCTGAAGCCCTAATGGCCTAGCTTTACTTTGCTTTATGTGATTGTTGGGGAAAAAGTGTGTAATTTTTCATTTTAATATCTGAATTTATTTTAAGCTGCAATCGACTAATCTAGTCCAAATTTTGTAGGCAGCAATTCAAGGGATTTTGTGTGTTGCGTAAGTGTGATATCTATTGGAACACATGCAAAGCCCTAAGAACCCGTGACGGGCTGTAAACTGTGAACTGGCGGGCCTGTACTCTAGAGAGACTGTTCGAATTTGTTGTGCAGAGTGATATCTGTAACGTGTTAGGCAAGTTCATAAATCTCCCAGCACTTCTGATCCGTCTGGTCGGGTCACCGGCTCGCGTAAACGTGCAGAATCTCTCTGTAGTGGGTCAGAAAAATTTAATTTAAAAAATGTAAAGGTAAAGCAATCCCATTACAGGCCTGGACAGGCCCTGAGGGTTCCAGGTATTTGAGGCTCGCATATTTCAAGACATTCGGCACATGAAGATGGTAAGGTCGTCAACCCTACGCACCGGCCGCCTTTACCCCACAGGAAATATTCCTGATACTCATTTCTGTTAGAGGTTGAGTCGACCCCAGGGCCATAGTGCGGCCGGAAGGACTATGTCAATGAAAAATTCCAATTGAACTCGCGACCTTCCGGCTTGTAGCGCAGTGCCTCAATCAACTGCGTCACCACTTGCTCCTTGAGTAAATTTAATGGTTTGCAGAAAGATTAACTAGGGACTGAATAAAGAATGAGATCACGCGATTTAGTGTGAGTGTAAGCAGAAGTAATTTAACGTTTAATTTTAATTACACTCATTTAGTTAAGACCCGTAAACAGAATTTGGTTCCCTAGAAGACAGCGACCGTTTAGACTTCATAACTGTATAGGTTCCCGCCTCTCTTAACTGTGAATATTGGAACAGTGCGTGAATTTGTTACGTGGGTTTGTCTTTGTTAGAAAACAAATGTTTGGAGTCAACATATCAGTCAGTCAGTTAATAATAATTGACCAGTCAGTCGATAAATGAAACATACGGCCAGAAAATATAGCTGGCGGTCGCACTTCTATCTGTGAATTCGTCTCTTGGCGTAGTGTCTTTTTTTTTTCCTGGACATTTCTTGTCTAAATCAGAGTGTAAGGGAGACTTCACAGGCCGCTCCTGATTTCGCGGCTTCTGGAAAAGTGTAGCAATTTGCTGGACAGGACCAACACAGCAATGCGTGGCCGTGGGTGCCTTAATGGTGGTCTAGTATGGCCTGATACTGTTAACACAGACAGACCTATACACGTACAGTACCGACGGTGCCAGATTCTGATCTCGATTCGGAGACGGATTTTCCTAGTGAAGGTGACCTTCGCTGGCAAATAGTGAGTCATAATCGCTTCCTGTACTGTAGTATATAGTGTATATAATGCAATATGTATTATAATATGTAGTATAGTGTATAATACTGGGTTACTCTAAAAGAAATAGACACTTTCAATGTTGTATTGAAACGAAATTATTAATGATTTAGCCAAAATAATACATACATGGTTTTGTAGTACATGTTTTTAAGTTTATATGACTAAGTTACAAATGTTCTATGTGTGAGCCTTGTGTCACTTAACAGATATCAATACGATAGTCTAATTCGCAGGTTGCGCACCGGACGCCCACCTACAAAGTATGACGATACCGGATGCTGTATAATACAATTTTGACCTCCTGATGATAAGCACAACAGTGCTCGAAACATGTAGAGGAATATAACAAACTTGTTATAAAAGAAGAATTTGTGCATTAAGTTGGTCAGTTGCTAAGACCTAAATTTCCTCTTTGCTTGAAGTAGGCATATGTGTTTCTGCGGAGATCTGGAGCGTATATTGATCTTCTCATCATGTTACGTCAAAAACAAAACAAAATAACCTTGACTGTATCTTCATTGCATTGGAAAGAAACCGGAGGCTTCAATTTTCTCATGTACTGATCTGTTAAAATGCCACTTTGAATCTTCACGCTTTACTCTTACGACACACACACACACACTTTTTGCCGTATTGCAGCACTAGCTCTGCGGTCTAGCCTAGTAAATTACAAAGTTTTCGCCAGGAGACACAGCAACTTCCCGTGTGATTCGTTGGGAAAGCGGGAAGACACATTTATTCTACGTTGCCTGAATTCTTTAGTTTGACATTATTCATAACAGTGCGTCGAAAGTTAGCATTTGTGAACTGAAAATTGAGAAGCAGTAACAGAGCGATAGTACCAGCAATGTTAAGGTGTGATTTCAAATGAGCCTTGCGAAGCCGACAAAATGTTACACATTTTATCGACTATGAAATATTTAAGTAGTCTATTTAACAAATTTAGAACGCTATCCTTGTCCCATGATACGGAGATTCCTTATTTTCTTCATAAATCTTAAACATGGGGAACATTTTCTTAGTTGTGGAACCCACAATTTATTATCTGTCATGATAACAACCTCCCACAAAACCTACCCTTAACTAATTTATTCCAGGAAACATATTCACACTTTATTTCTTCGGATAAGTTTTAATAGTCTCCTTGCTTCACCGTGTCTTCTGCATCCGGTATACTAACCAACAATCTCGAGGGACATCTATTGTTCCAGTATGTGCTACATGCACCACCCGTCTTATTCGTTTGAATTTAATCACAACAGATTTTGTATATCGTAGTCGGCTCAGTGACTAGTCTGCGAACTGACTACCGAGGATCGCGGTTCGATTCCCCAGCAGGACAAGAGATTATCATATCTCAAAAATATTCACTGTGGCTCTTGGGCACACACAACATTCTAAGCAGTGGATATTGACGGCTCTCTGTCTGGGGATAAAGCCACAGACCCTCACTTAATGCCGAGGTTAAGGATGCGTGTAGCTATACCTACACTTTCCCACGTGCCTTCATGGCCTGCACAAGGATAACTTTATATGCACCTTCATTTAGTACATTAATATAATTTATACAGAATGTAGAACAAGTTAGAATGGAATCAACATAATTAGTTACACATGGACAGTTGTTGTTTAACGACCTGTAGTTGACCATGAAGGAAAGGAAGAAAAACGAAAGAATTGGTGGTTTCAGGGAAGAAAGGAAGTGTGGAAAAGTGCAAAAGAGAGGGAAATATATAGACAATTGTATGAAGAAAACAAAAGAATCATAGACAGACATGCGTCCATAAAGTGTTGTTGCTGAATTAGTGTGACAGTACTGCAGCATTGTACATACAAAGTACTGTACTGGGGAAGCCCAGACATAGCACCTGCTGGCAGGACAACAGGCCTTGCAGGTCTCAGCGGGAACCTGTCTCACATTACAAAGTGGCGCCACCAACAAGTTATGGACGATACTGTTATAACTACTGCATTAATATAAGCGTCACTTGGAGACACTATTCAGTACTACAAAAACCCCATTCAGTGTAGAAGATCCCCAAAAGATTTGAACTGGGAACCTCTACAGTGCAAGGCAGGATGTGTAGCCACTATACCACAGCGTCACATTACGGCAGGGGTTCTTAAAATTTTGTCATGGCGTCCTTTGAGAGTTGGGTGAAACCTACGGACCCGTTCTCAGAAAAAACGTATTTACATGCATAAAATAAAACAAAATACATTGATGTAGAATCTATATCTGTGTATTACAAAGGAACCCAGTTATGCTCAAATACATTTTTCAAAATATTAAAAAATAAAAGGTATGTAATGTTGTAACGTATGTGCTTGTTTATTAATCCATTAAGTCAATAACAAGATAATATGTAAATATAACAAGTAGGAAATTTGAAATTTATCGGAAAAGTTATTTCGCTGCGAAGGCAGATGTGGTTTGATTTCCTTTTTCTTAGGGGATAATAATTTTATATATTGAGATTTATTGAAGTTAATAAACATTTTTGGAGTCTAAAGGCCATAAATTTCCTTATTTCCTCTATTAATTATTGAATGAAAAGCTAAGTTTCAGTTAGAGCTTACTGAAAATAAAGATGCAATTTTTTTCCCATCCAAGTTCACGGACGCCACGTAAAGAACGGCTGCATTACAGGAAGTGCGAATGCTACGCAACATCTTGTTGTCAACTCGGGAGCAGCCGGAGTTCATTCTTTTGCAATAAGTGTGAGGCTTCAGGTTATCACAGCGCTGACTCTGAAAATTACTTAAATTCTACTAACATTATTTTAGACAGCGCTTGTTAAGACCTGCAATACGTAATTGGATTTGCGTCGTTTCCAATGTCGGAATTTGATTTCGTCTTTACCGTAGTGGTTAGTTACATCGTAACAGTCCGTAACGAACCACTTGGGTGGGTGAATCACGGTTGGTCGTAAGGAATGATATGATTAGGTATGAATCGGATTGAACCGACTCTACATCAGGTTGTTCTGACAGGAATTCTAGTAACGAGTATTAATTTAGACCTTACACTATCTGTCGTAACAGAGATATTTCGCTTTTTGTTTCATTCCACCACGTAAGTTGATGAACCGTTCATAATCTTGGCTTGATCACCCTTTGTTCTAGACTGATGCTGGGACCAATTATGCATCGACCACCTGTTTGCTAATGTTGACATGCTCAATGTTTTGATCCTTTTCCCTTTGCCTGCATCGTCACGTAACTTCTGCAGTATAAATGGCACAACTGTATAATACAAGTGTCGCCACTTCCTGAGACAATTTCGTTATTCAGAACAATCTGGCCTATTTTATTTCACCGTACAAAACCAGAGAAGTTGATAAAATAGTAAGCTTAGGATCAGATTTGGGCTTTTTAGGAGTAGTTAGACTTTGAAATATGTTTCTTTAAGTTTACTTACTTATAGTGTTTAGCGTAGCTACGGGCTGGACGGTTCGGGGTTTGAAACCCGGTTGTGGGCAAGGTATTTTCTCGAAAACCACCCAGACCGGTATGGCCCTTCACATGCTCTACTCAGTGGGTACCGGGCTTCCCTCCAGAGTAAAAAGTGGCAAAGGCTTGAAGTTAATCACTCACCTCCATCTAGTGTCGAGGTTAAGAGCGACTTGAACAGCGTGTCTGCTCCCCCATATGGCTTCATGGCGTGGAGAGGGACACTTTTAAATTTATCGTACAGGGTAATGTGTAGTAGGTAAAGTATTCCCTATAACACGTAATGAAGGCAGAGGGGGGGGGGAGTAGAGGTATAGCTTTACTCATTCTTAATCTCGACGCTAGATGAGGATGGGTAGACAACACCAAGCCTCGGCCGCATTGCCTCCGTGGAAAGAACACAGACACCCCTTGTACAGGTGGTTGGGTGGACCCCTGATCTGGAAAAGTGTGTAGAAGAGAAAATGTCTTGGCCCTACCGGGGTTAGAACCCCGAAACATACATACAGCCTGTAACGAGTCGCTACACCGTGTATGCTATCATAGGGTACGATGTTCTGCGCTATATTACTGCGTCTAACTTGCGAAGTTTCGGATAAATCTGATGCTTCCATCTTTAGGGCAGAGGAGAAGACAATATTTTACGAGTATTTTGCATAGGAAATAATAGTCGATAGGTTCAAGACATCTTTATCGAAGCCCGCTCTGCGACATAATCTTCAAACTACAGAACGTATTTCCCCAAGAAGTCGTAATGTTATAATCCCGTCCTCTGTTATTTGAAATGACCGTTGGTCGCGAAATTTCTCTTCGAAATTCCGTATGCGTTTCTTCATCTGATATAAGCTTATCCTACCAATTTGATTACATTACTGCTGAGAGTACTAAGTGATCTGCGTAACTGGCCAAGTTCCTCCCTTCCTAATATTCGTACTTCGTCTTTCTTAGACAGAAATGTGTTCAGGAGCATTTGTTTCACAAAACTTGTAATTTGTGTTCTCAAGTTAAACTGAAAAAATCAAGTTCGCCTTCATACAAAACGGCTCATAGAATTATCTCAAATAAATAAATAAATAAACCAATCTTCATGTCTGCCTGCTTGTACTTTCGTCTCTCTGTCTATCCGTCCTTTCATATTTCCGTCCTGTCTGTTTGTCTTCTGTCTGTCTACCCACCCTTGCTCCCACCTACGAACACGCCCGTCTGATTGTATGTCATTCTATCTGTGTATGTCCTTCTGTCAATGTAACCTACTCGAATCTGTTGTATCTACCTATCACACCAAATATATATCTAGTATTTTGAGAAGTGGACTGTTAGTTAGTTTTTGAGCCGAATAAAAACAAACTTCGTGACGTATTGCTGGTCCTGACCTTTCCAAAGTCGCAAATTAAGTTTGGCCAACTGCCGGCCACATTTATCTAAAGTAGAAGTGGCTTGGCTCCAGGCTGTGGGAGTGTCCTGCAGCTTCATCTCACCCGCAGTAATCCTTCACTGTGCCAACGTCCAAGGTCCAACCATTGTCACTCTCAGAAGCCATACATTACCAGACAGACATGACAGGCGCTGAGGTGGCAGGCATTTGAAACAATTGACTTGCAGTTAGGATATTTTAGACGGCTGAGTTTGGTCTAATGGCTAGAGTGCAAGCTCCCATATAGCCCATTCAGTAGGCTGGAAACTCCTTCTCTTCCTCGGCCTTTTGTTCGAGTTCTCTTTTCTTCATTATTCAGGTCTATTAATGATTAAGTTATAAGGTAATTTAAGATATACATAACTATATTTTGGTTGTTTTATGTCTGTGTGGAGCTCTGTCTGTTAGGTTCGGTGAAGAACCTAGGCTAAATGGTGTTTAAGAACGGGGTGCTGAGGAAGATATTTCGGACGAAGAAGGAGGAAGTAATAGTATGATGGAGAAAATTGCCTAGTGAGAAGTTTCGTGGTTTGTACTCCTCACCAAATATTAGAGTGATGCATACCGGGTTTTGGTTGGGAAACCTGAAGTAAAGACACCACTTGCAAGTCCTAGATGTAGATGGGAAGGCGTTGACAGGATTCAACTGGTTCACGGCAGGGACAAATGAATGTAGTAATGAATCTTCAGGTTGCCCCAACACTCCCCCCCTCAAGAAAGGAGCCTGAGGGGGGGGGAGGAATTTTGTTAGCTACTCAAAAAGGTCTATGCTACCAGAGGTTAGTGAAATTGTAATATACTTATGTCGTAGGCTGCATGATTTGCAGTAAGTGCATAAAATGAGTACACAGTGGCGAGGTCTTACCTGCCCATCTCTCTGACAGCCCGCGTGTTTCTTCTTTGAAACTACTTAGATTATTTCAGTGAAATGTGCTGGTTGGGGGTCAACACTGAAAGCTCTCCGACAAACTTAGTTCTTGACTCAGCCGTTCCACCATAACGTGCTGTAAGTGAAGAGAAAGTCCTACTTCACAGGATTTTTAAAAAGCATTCAAGAAATCAGGGTAAAAGGTAAAGGTAAAGTGATCCTGTTAAAAGGCCGGTGTGGCCCAGAGGGTGGGTAGAGGTATAGGTACTCTTCCATGACCGCGGCACTAGAAGGGGGTGAGTGGTCAGCAGCACACCCCCGCCCGCACTTTACCACCGGGAAAGACCCGGTACCCATTTTACAGGAAAGAAATTAGGGTATGTCATACATATACAGATAATCGTAAGATCTAGATTTTTTATTTGACACCTTTTTCTCTGTTTTGCATATTAACGTGACACAAATAATAATGCGTAACTCTCTTCAGTGAGGTCTCTCAAGCCATGGGACCCCTATAGTAAAGTGATGTTTAGGTATCGTACTATGAAGTGTTTCATATAACGCTGATATTCGGTTGGCTGGCTGAAATGTTACATCAGAGATTAACGATGTTCAATTTAGAGCGTCATTTTTTTTTTTTACTTTCGCCCCTTGCGGTTCTGCAAACCTCACTGGTATTTTGTTAATTTATTGTAGATACAAAGCTGATTACATTAATGTGCACTCTCAGTCACAACGCGAATTGCTTGCGTGTAAAAATATTACCAACAAAAGTTTTATTATCTTCATTTGTGAGTTTTTTTAAACGACCTTGCAGTAGCTCAGATTGTGTAGATCAAATTTGGTGTGATTAATGGAGTTAGAAAGATGTGGAAAGATACTGTCATGCCCTAATTCGATATGTTGCCTCGAAATTTGTATGGGGGGACTGAGGAAAATGTAGAAAACCTCAGAGAAGATGGCCAATTTTCGGTTCGAGGTTTTAAATTCGTACCTCTCAGGTAAAAAGCACGCATGTAAAAATTTGTACAACTTGTTGAGATTAGATATTGTGTTATGTTATCACTGTTTTGCGCGATAAGACGTTAAGAAGTGATGTCCAGTTGCTTCTTCGTGTAAAATAGTGTGGTTTTTAAAAAATTCATGGCATAATAAAATTTACGAGACAACTTTGATATAGATAGACAAAACCAATTTTAATCAAAATTTTTATTCGTTTCGAAGGAAGAGCATTCGGATGTACATACATTCAAAAAACTCTGAATTCCTTTGGCGGACGCATTGCGTAATTTTTGCAAACTGGAATCTAAACTTTAATCCTTTGGAACACTTTGAGCTCTGCTACATTTGTTGCGTCGCGATTGCTGGAAGGATCAAGGGAAGAATATCCGTGGTGCTCTTCAAAGGGGGGATGCAATATGTACAAACAAGCTACCCCTCGTTTGAGCCGCCCCTCTGGGTCAATTGAAGGACCGACCCTGATGAACGCCGGACCCCCCGCGATGCCATCACATGGTCCCAGTCATGATCAATCTTGTATTCATATTATTGTTAATTTAGTTTCGCTTCTTCCACACGTGGCTGCAGCCATTTTCCTCTGCATTACACACTCAAGCTGATATACTCTCTGTATATAGTTCTCACTGCGTTTTGTAGTCTACCTTCCGTTTCCCACACATGCTTTCTGTCCTTCAGTTGTTTTTCTGTCACTCAAGCACCTCCATCGAAGGGTTGAGAATTGTAAGAGGACAGTCCTCCATATTTTACATTTGCATGTTAAACATATTAAGGTTTATAATCTTTCTCGATTGTACTGTGCTCCCCGAATGTAATGCTAAACACAATTCGGAAAATTTAGCTAACGAGTGTAACGCTGGTGGCAGAACTCGAATTTTCAAAACTACCAGTAGCAAAACCCACCACTGGATATGATCTTAGACAGTTATAAATGTACATTACTTTCCGACCAACTGTCTCTTTAATGTGTTACTGAAGTGTAAACTCTCACCTCCTTCTCCCCCCCCCCTCCCCCCAATGCCCATGAATCAAGAGCTGTCCCTCTTAAAATTCAGTATTCATTAGACAACTTAAATAACTCAGTGAAATGGAGTCGTATATGAAAATCTAACAGTCACTGAAGGAATCAAGAAATGTCTCGCCTTGTATGAATTCTGGTGTTTGCATACATTCTGCACCAGAGCCCCACCAGTGGGCATATCTGGAACTAGGTTAATCTAGTACGAAGTCTCACACCTTACACCTTGAAGACCCTTTTAATATTATTCTTCCTTTAACGCCTAGATTTCTGAAGTGACTACATTTTGTATTCATGTTCACATCTCTCATGCTCGTTATACGTGTTCCTTCCAAGTTAGGCTCGTTGATTTCGTCTCGCGAGTTGAAGTACACATTACGACAATCCTCATTATGTAATTTTCTTCGCCTGGTATTACTTCTTGTCCCTTTGGTCCAAACTTACTTGTCATCACCCTATGCATAATGGTCCTTAATATATGCTCTTCCCCCACGGTAAGAGACCAAGTTCACATCCTTTAAGAAGCAACAAGTTTGCGACGCATTATTTCTCCATACTAGAATAGGAGTATTTTTTTTATTTCTGTGAAAAATCAATTAATATTTAATTTTTCTTATTACATAACATAATGGTATTGATTTAAATCTGAAATAATTCGAATTGTTTTAATGTAACAATTTTCTTTATATATTTTTTGTTATAGAAAATATTTCATTTTACACTTATAACAGTTTTAAATTGACATCTTACGAGATGGTTTGCTGTCTAGGTCATGCGGTCCTACACCTTTTGCTATATGCTAATTTTGGGTACTGCGGCTCATTGTAAAATCTGTGGCGGTTTTATACACCACAATCAAATACGGTCAGAGAGATTTCTTGCAGAACACCACTGCTACAAAATCAGTTAAAAAATACTGAGTACAGTAGCGTAAGAACACGAGGATGGACACGACTTTTATTGCGTATTCACTTTTGCAGTTTTATGTGTAAGGAGAACACTGAGACATTAATCAAGGGAGAATACGCGTGGTTCTTAAATGCTCTCAGTAATTGTATTTAATTATTTTTTTGAATAAAAATGGAGACACCACCACCCATGAAGAAGAACGCCTGTGTCCTGTAGACGATGAAAATAAAGAAGTTTTTTTATTTATCCTTTGGTTTTAATAAGCGCAAACAGCAGAAAAGCCCATTAACACTTTATTTACTGTTGTGGAGCGGATTTAAAATATATGTATGTCAGCAATACGGCTTCCATTTGTAAGTTTTTTTTTTCTCCCAAATGTGCTCCTTGTGATTATAGTCTTGTTGTCCTCTCAATTTATGTCCGGTCTGGGCGGTCTTTGATTCCCTGGCCAGCGCTCCGAAAGGTATTTAACATATTGAAGCTCCTATTGGTCATTCTGCACGCGTCGGAAATACGGGCGAGAACCCTCGTCTTTTAATTAATGACTTCAGACGGGGAGTAATTTAAATGGAAAAGAAGAGAAAAAATCAGGTGCGGAAACGGTATTGGACTGTCAGACGGAAGTCGGAAGCCGTGATTTAAATCCTATATTGTCCTCCACTTGAAATACCAAACACCCCTTTCCCCATTGCCCCAGACGCTGTATGTAAAGCGCGTGCTGACCAAGCGACAGGGTGCGATCTTCTTTAGTTCACCCCAACTGACCGGGCGTCACTTAAGCCTCTTTATCGTTCGTTTTAATTACCAAATACTACCGCTAGAGCACGTGCGTACCGCTTTCAATAAATCTTGTTTCCTTTGTGATTTACTAAAATGAAGAAAAATTCAGAGTCATAATGAGAGACCTGAGCTGAATACTAAAGAGATGATAGGGGTATCTGAGCGTATAGTTCATGTGTACAGACCATCAAGCACCGAATAACTTTTTACACAACTAGTATTTAAAATAAGACCAAGGTATCGAGTCCTTAGTGACGGTTATTCTGTTGCTCAAGAAATCTTTTTATATAGAATCTGCTGGTCAGCTGCTGTTTTATAAAATGCTACTATTTTTACTTTGTCCTGAGTTGGTTCGATCAAGTTCACATTTTCATACCCTGCTTCCTTGAAATAATTGTAACCCTGAAAGCCCGAGTGGTAATTATATGTACCGTTTGCTGTAATATTTTATACTCCTACCTGTTGGTTACGTAATGCATTAATGTATTTCATACGACTCTAGCATTCATAACTGATTCTTGCGCTCATCGCAATTAACTGGCTAATATTTGTGATGGAGATGGAGTTTGCTCTCTGTGAGGTACGAAATGAAATGTTACGAGTGTTTTTGATGGATATGAGTGTCGGTCTGAATGACCAGAGGTCGGTGACCTGGCGGTTGAATAAATGGATTTTAGTGATAAGCTTGAACCCGTAGACACGGAAGACCATTTGTAATGAAAAATGCCAATGCGGGTGAAGCGAGTCCCGAATCCATCACCGCCCTGCTTACTCCGGAAGAACTCGCTTTCTGAGATTCTTAGAAGGCTTAAAATCTTGGTCGATAGTCTGGAGGTGCTGTTGCAGCCGATAAACGATCCGTCGTGACCGGCAAAAAGTGAGATGGTTAAAAACCAGGTGAAATTACAAGTATTAGCCTTTGCCATTTGCGCCGGTTTAAGCTACAGCGCTGTGGCCCAAGAGGCCACCAGGGATTTCAAAATAGTGTGGTCCTGGAACATCTACCCAAGTGGGCATTCTCGTGAAAGTGTGTAACGCTGTTTTCCGCACACGGTATTTCCCGGCAGTATGGAAATATGCTCGCGTGATATCCAAGCTGAAACCAGGAAAGGACTCCACAGTTCCTCTGTTCTGTCAACAGAACAGTGGGCTGGACACGACTGATAAGTGAAGTAACCGACTTCGGACGGATTACTGCGTAAAGAGCAGTTTGATTTTCGACTCAGACCGAGCACGACGCTGCAGCTGTCCCTTCTCGTTGAACGAGTCAACAGGAACTTTGACGAGAAGATTCTAACAGTAGCGGTTTTCTTGGATGTTGCTAACATTTCTCAGCTGCCGAATTTACCGAGTACAACACGCGTCCTCCTACCTCCAAACACGGAGATACAAACGTTATTCCATTCAACTCCATCGGTTCATTATGATATTCACGCTGGTGTGGCTAAGGGTGGACTAACATTCTCGTCCTGTCCAGCCTGTACGTGAACATGAACATGTCGATTTGGCTCTCTTGGCGAAACACACAGCCGTCATAGCCACTTCCATTCAGCCAACGCTGCTTGTCATCTGCCTAAAGACATGGGAAACTTCTTCGATCAATGGCCACGGGGCTTTAGGATCGCCATAGATATTTTGAATATACTGCGGTGTTTTTCATTAAGCCCGCAAGACGCAATACCGCGGGTCGATACAGCTCATTGTCGTGGAGTAACGTGTATATTCTACTAACCTGATGGATGCACATAAATAAGTTCGAAAGACTGGCAGATCAGAGACTGGAAATGCTACTTCTGCCCATAATACAAGAAGTGGCCTGGCCATCAGAAACGGTGCTCTGCTCAATAAATACCTCATAGGTCTTAGGATGGCTAGGTTTGCCCGCTCTCCGCCCAGACGGGAAATCCGTTAGCGTAAGCACAATCACCACCTAGTTATAAGGTGTCCGTGCCGCAGCTCAGCGATAACTTTCGTGTGCACAGTGCCTAAATGGGTTTTTAGGTCTGTTGTTGAATACTTTCATCTGTAAGAGACTGTTTCATGGCTCAGGTGGTGAATATCCTGCCTGTCACCGCGAAGGGTCGGGTTCGATGTCGGGTCAGTTAGTGTGAGATTGTGATGGAAAAAGTGGCACTGGGGTAGTTTTTCCTTCGAGTATATCGATTTTCCTTGTCACTATTATTTCATCAGTGGTTCAGCTCTTCATCTTAATCCTCCTATTTTCAGAGAAGTCTGGGAGCCTCCTCTTTCAAATATCGTGGTGAACGGCAGAGGAAATTCCCTTTACGTTTTTGCATTCTGGATGCTTTCCGCCTAACGGAAGGATGAACGGGTACAGACTACGAACATTCATAGCAGTAAATTATCTGTTTTCCGCTCTCACTCTACTAAATGTAGTACCTTCATTACACCCATGTTCATTCTTTTCCTTCTTTTTTCGTCTGTTCCGTTTCCTCATCCTCCTCATCCTCCTCCTCTTCCTGCTTTTATTCGTGTTCCTCCGCTTTAGGCTGTAAATGTTTAAAATCACCAAACTCTCTGTGCTTAGATGGTATCGACTTACGATATTTTCAAACTAGAAGTTAAATTGAATGCTGGGTTTTTAGGCCAAGCGGACTGGTAAATAGTTAACTGATATCTCGATGGATCCTCGTGCCTTCGAAACGTCGGTAACTGTTTACAGGTCGGCACAACGTAAGATTCCAGACTTCAGTCTTAAATATCGTAACATCGCTGTGAGAAACTGAAATCTCGCAAAACTTGTATTTATTTTGAGTCTAATTTTGTCTCCATATTTTACTGCCACTTTTAATCACTCTGCAAATATTGATCGACAGTGGAAGGAAATTTCATGTCGTTTTCGACAGTTCGTTTTGTTGTAGCCTGTATTATAGTTGGGTATTTTGAATTGACGTGACGCGCGATCTGCCCTCAGACAAGCGTTCCGGATTATTAGTTCTTCCCCTTATGAATTTACAACTACCAGCCGTCTGAATTGTTGACCCGTCAAATCCTGTAGATCAATCAGTCAGTCCATCAAGGTAATCCTATACCCACCCCCTCACTACAACTTTTTAACATCCCCCATTACAATGATTTAATTTCTAAGCGTGGCGCATGTTCAGTCGCGTGCCTTTTACAGCCATAAAACCACATTTTCTTTTATTTGAGCGGAATAAAAAGGGTGTTTTATCTCATGTGGTAAGATTTGGTGTGTTGGGTTTGAACCCAAATAACCACCCTTACTTCAATTGTGTAATTGCATTTATTGTGGCGTGAAGTGTGCAAGAAACGTAAATTTTCATTTTGAAGCCTCACGTAGGACAGTTAGATGGTATGAATACCACAAACCTTAAAATAAAGATTATTAAATAAAGGAAAGTAAAGCAAAGACGGGAGTTTTGAAAAACCAGGGGAAATCGGAAATGAAAATAAAGGTAATGAATAAGGTAATACGAATGGAAGCGACAAGTTAAAGCAAATACCCACAAGTGAAAGAAGCAGTAAATGAAGACCAAAACATACGAATAAAAATAGAACAGCGAAAAAAGAACGGAAGCAGTTAAAAGTAACAGAAAGACAAGAGAAAGAAGCAGGAAGAGAGAAGCAATACAGGAATTTTAGAGGCAAAGAAAGAAAATAAAGAGCAGAGAAGACGGAGAGAATGGACGAGAAAATAAAGTGAGTACGGAGACAGAAAGTAAGGAAGTGATCGTACGGTTTCACGGTCGTTCTGTGGTTTATCACCCTTATCAGCTACGCTACGTCACCGCAGCTACTGTTAAAAGCCCTGGAAGGAAGATGCTTCATATAAAACAATATAATTTATGATGAGCACGTGGCGCGACCAGGTGAGGGCATGACGTCACAGTCAGCTGTCGAGTGAGATATAATCTCTTTCCCACGAGATCGCGTATAATGGTCAGCAACACCAAGGCAACAGCTGGCTGCCTGGAGATCGCCTGGCCTCGCATTCCAGAACGCTTCCTCAGCTTTATCACTTGAATGTAGCTGTTGATTACCGATACTGGTAACCGTGCATCTTAAGCGCTCTCTGTCAACTTAGGTTGCATGTAAGATTCCGGACTCGACGTGTTCAGGTTTCCTCTATTTTCTTGTGTAAATATGGCCTTACGCTGCGAATAAACCAACCCCTCGAGACTCGCTATTTCCCTTGCCAGTATCCGTTTCGATTTTCAAAACAAGCATAATTGTAGGGTATTCAAGTCGATCTTTAGTCACAAGAGGAAGAATGTGTATAATTTTTTTGCTTCCTTCCATTTCAAAGTACATGAAATGTCTTCCCTGTACACGCAGTAAATGGAGGTATATCTCCACTCATTCTTAACCTCGGCGCCAGATGGAGCGGGTCTCGTACGTTTAGATAAGTTGCATCGTAAGCGGATTGACTGTTATATTTTAAATTACAAAGTATGCTATAAGGTGATTGGCAAATGTATTAATTTCCTGTCCTCTATCTCAGAAATGTAGCTGTTACCATGAGAAGAAAATGAATTTTCTCAGGTCTCTTTTTAGTAAGGGATTATGTGATATAGCCTAACTTCAAGAAGGTTACCTGACAAGGAAATTTATCTTTCGAAATCAGCTTCTTTTTTCAAGATTTTAGGCTTCAGCCGCTGTGTAGATGAGATTTTCACTCTTCTGGGTTGTGTTAGCTTCGCGTGTTGGTAGTTATTTAGCTACTTTTGGGACACCTTGTCGGTCCCATCTTCAATGTTCTACAACAAATTTGAGGCATTTATGGAATTTCATGAGTGGTAGTTACGTTTACCGTATCTTGGACGCTACTGGTACGTGTTTGTGCAAAGGAGAGAATGGATTTCTGCAAAATAAAGAATGTTTGAAGAATGTGGATTTGCAGGAAGTGGATTAACCGAAAAGATTGTTCGGTGCTTAGGTTGTGAGACCGCGGAAAGTAGGAAGGAAGGGAGGAAGGAAGGAGGGAATGAATGAATGAATGTATGAATGAATGAATTTGGACCGCTGTTTCCTTTGTCTCGTCCTTCTCATCCTTACGATCTTGTCCCCAAGCTTATGGTCTGCCCCTCTAAGGGAAGAAATAAGTAAGGGAGACAGGAAGAACATTGCTAAGAGGACTTTCGGAATTGATACAGGGAGAGCGTAAGAGGAATGGAGAAAATTGCTTAATTAAGATGTTTACATAATTTATCAAAGAGTTCACACTATGACCGTCTTCACATAGCACTGAATGGACGGGTGGTGGTGAACGGTGAATTGGGGGGGGGGGGCCTGTTTATGGCACTGAAGGGATTAGAAGACACCTCGGCGTGTCTGTCACGAAAGATGTTGCGACCTTCAGAGTAGAAAAGAGCTGCACTCCCCACTCGACTGTGACGTTAGGTGAGCCATCTTATTCTCTACTTGTAACACCTTAATCAGTTAAGTTGACATACCTACTTAACGTTATCCAAATCGTAGTTGCTTTCCCAGTACTACAGAAGTAGTTTATGGCTACCACGTGTCTGGTGGGGCAGAGTTCTGTTTTGTGTGTTATTAAAGCCGTGTCCGTGAAAAGGGAAGAAAAATCTTGGGCCTAAAGAACAAAGGAACAAGAAAGCGAGGATGAACGACTGAAGGAAACTTTTGTTTAGGGAAGGTACGAAAAACAAAATGGGTAGGAGAAATGGACGAAATGGACGAAATAAAAGTGGAAAAATAAGGAAATAAGGCTGAAGAGAAGATAAAAACGGGAGGGAGGAAAATTAACCGAAAGAAAGAAGATAGTTGTTAGAAACAAGTTGAAAAAGATAGAAGAAACAAGTAAAAATCAGTATTTAAATGGAAGAAGATAAGAATGAATGAATTGAACAGTGGAGGAGCTGAAGGATAAGAAAGGAATTTTGAAAGCAGAAAAATGATTGAAACAAAGGTAAACGAACAAGTAGTGAAAAATATAAAGAAGAAAAAAGTAAACAGAAATAACGTAAACGAAGTGGAAAAAGACTCAGAATTATAAATGGATAATGCGGAACTAAATCGCTCAGTTGGATGTGGATAACGTATTTTGAGAGGTGTGTTGTATTAACTCTTGTTTTATTTTTCACTGCATTGAGTTCCACTATCAACTCCGGCGTCTGGGCCGACGAAGGCGGTAGTACATCTCTGTCGTCCAACAGCTTTAGTAAATGCAGGGCTGCTCTTGCCTTTGTTCTCTCAGATTACTCAGCGCGTACCGTTAAGTAACCGGAATCAGAGGGTAGATAATATGACCCTATTAACTAGACACATTGCTTGTTAAACCGCCACTTGCACCCCTTGATACTTTTATTAGCAGCAGCGGCAGCAGCAGCACCGTCTCTGGAACCCTCGCTCACTCTGATGACGCGTCGGGATGCTCAATTGTCTCTCAATTAATGTCTGCACGCCACACTGCAACGTCACTACGTCACTGCCAAGTCGTAGAGAGACATTATGGGTAATGATAATGATAATAATTGTAAGTCAGATTGATTGCATCAAGAAAATTTAGATGAGCTGAACATGTAGCAGCACGGGAAGTGTGAAATGTGTACAGTACTGTGTTTTGGTGTGTAAATCACAAAGAATATGCTTTTACGGTACCTAAATGTGTGTAGGAGAATAATATTAAAATTTATTTTGCACAGTAAAATGTGAGCCTATGGACTGGATTGAACTGGGTAAGAATTGTATCCACTGATGTGCTGCTTTGAACTTGATGCCAGTAAAAACTTTTGGGTTCCATAATTTAGAACAGCAAATATTTATGAGCACGGTAAAGAACCTTTTGGGTTCTATGAAACAGACATGCACAAATCCCGAGCGCCTTTATTAGGAGGCCCTTAATATTTTGAGGTTCTCTGGACGAGAATTTTTTACGTCATCCTTCTGACGCCTGGAACTTTGAGGCGGCTCCTAGATCTTGGAAAATTTGTGGATCTCTACCGTAAAAGGCAGATAATTTGTTGACTAACCAAGAGACTACTAACTTTCTAAGAAAAACGTTGATACAGAATTGTTGTAACACGGTATTTTTTTTGAGAGCTGGAAATTCTGAATATATTTCACATTAGAATTTAATTAAGACTGTTGTGTATGGGATTTGAAACAGTGAGATTTAAATTTAGAAAATTGAACTGTGATGTTAATAACCATTATGTTGTTAACCGCTCTATATTACCAACATTCAGCTAAGTCTGTAATAGACTACAGAATGTTTCTTCAGTAGTTGGTTTTGCAGCCGGATTCGAAAGCGTAAAAAAAAAACTCCGTCTTTAGATCTTATGCTGGAGCAATTAATTCCTCGTCATATCTTCACTTTACAGTTTCCCTAAGATCCATTTCGTACTACCCTGCCATTTACGTTCAATTCTCCAAGTTTTTTTGTTTGCCAAATTCCCAACCAGTTCAGAATATTTTGTGTTTCTGTACGATTTCTAAAAACGTTAAGTTTGAAATGTACAAACCGTAATTTTACCTGTTTTTGTGTGGGTGTGATATTGGGGAGGAACATAGATTGAATTCGTAACAGAACACTTGCCGAGTAAAATAATTAGACCTACTCTATATAAAGAAAGGACTGAGCTTCGTAAAATAAAGTCTTCGCCAGTTATTTTTATGATTATGGAAGCAATAATTTTAGATTCTTTTCATTTCACTAAAGAACTTAGTCTGCTGCAAGAGGAACGTTGAGAAATTCGTAAGAAGTTTGACGATACTGAGCTCGGCGAACCTAAAGATCTCGAACTGGGGAAGCCAGCTACAGTAGCCGAGTATTGCGCCGCCCTCATTGTGCTGCCGTGGGAAGGTAGGCGGGCCACCTGGTGTCGTTGTGGGTGTTTTATTCGAGGGGATCCCTCTTTTTTGTGAAAGGGTGAATTATCTAATTAAATAGTCGTTTCCCCATGTTAACTTTTTGTACAGAATGGATCACTAAATTGCTGGCAGGGAGCAGTATATTGAGAGATGCTGAAGGGTGCGGAGTTTAATTTGGGATTATTTTTTACTGCCTTTCAAGCCGCCACTTAACGCAACTTCAGCATATATTTATGTAATCCATCCCAGAGGGAGAGGAATCCCCTACTTCCGGCAATGCTGAAAATTTATATCTGATTGTTGCATGAATGTTTAGTTACTAATTGAAGGGCCGTAGCCCTTGAACAAATAACTTGCTCCTGGCACAAATTGTCGAGGTTTTGCTAGAGGCATTCGGTATAATTGCTTCACGTAGAATCTGTAAGCTGGATTCCATAAAAAAAAAAGAATTGGTCTGTTATAACCTGATAAAGAGTAACAGTACTTCGGGGACAACATTATTTAAATGATGTGTGTGCAAGAAATCGACCAAAAAACAGGTGGTGGAATTGTGTACAGGCACATTAATAAATGCAAAATTACATATCGGAAAGAGAGGTCAAACAACATAGTTGACTGGGAGAAGTCATTAAGGAGGATGTAATGCCGCCGCCGAAGAAGAAGAAAAAGAAAAAGAGGAAGAAGAAGAAATGTGCACGAAATTTCAGCATCGCTTAAACTAGGCTTAATTGTCGCCACAGGGTATGGCACTGTGCCGTTATCTAGGGACGTGCGTTATAAGAATAATGAGACGTAGGTTGTAAGAATAATATTATTACAGTCTACGTCTCTAGATGTCTTCTAATATCAAAATCCTTCTCGATTCTCCAAATAGATAAAGAGTTCCTTCCCGCTAACATGTATTTCATTCTGTCTCCATCGTGCTTAAGTTCCTTCTTTTTAGCTACGAGCGCAGTCATAATAGGTGACCGGTATGAATGGCAAAGTTGCTTGTGTTGTAATATTCTACCACGGATTAGCCAGTAACATATCAGTTAATATCGGTCGATCCTGAAAGTTTTAGGACTGTAATGATAAGCAGCCTGCGATCGAAATTGGAACCGAAAACATATTAATATTCGAGCTACCTTATTAACGCTAGACTAAATTGTTTGACGATATTTTTGGTAGTAGTTGCGGGACGTAAGCGTAAATGGGTAAACTAGTATAGTCAAAAGTTAGGACACGTCCGCAGGGCGCAACTGTCACGTTGCCTTCGCTCTGTTACTCTCCCTAGGTATTACATTCGTAAATGCTTGCCAGATGCTGCTTAACACACATTGTAAGTTTGCTTTTTAAATGTCGTTACTCGTTTACTGTTCATCAATCCTCGATACTTGTCTTTATTAAGACTGAGATTCTACCTCACAGAAATTGCAGTCTGTCTCAGTTACGAAGTCCAGCCATGGCGAGAGATAATAAACGCACTTGGGTCTTCATATGTAGCGTCTGTTATTTTTACCCGATTTTAAGCAAAATCAGAATGCGTCGACAGGTACTGCTGAAGAACCCAAATTTTAAACGTCACGAAATACGCCAGATGCAGGTCACCTCTGACACATGAGGACGGACGAACAAATGACGAACGTAAAAATGCATGGGGTGAGTCTGTAGAATTGATTCTGTTGGCTCTGGATATATTCCAGTGACGGATTCTTGTGAATGGCATAAATTGACGGGACGGCTTCCGTATAAGATGGAGCACATCGCAAATAGCTGATGGTTTGTCACCTTGACTTCTTGAGAAAGGTTTTATTTCAGGCGTGCTTTATGAGATAAGCTGATTGTGCGCGGTGAACTGGAAAGGTACTTAGCTCTTGGTTGGTTACAATCGTTCTTTTTTTTTTTAATGGAAAAGGGGCGGATCCTTGGTCTGTCATGAACAAGTAGCGAGTCCTTATTCTGTTTCTGTTTGGAGAAAGTCACGCCAAGGATTTCTGAACGTGATGGTAAAGGTAAGGTAAAGCAGTCCCATTACAGGCCTGGACAGGCCCAGAGGGTTCCAGGAAGTTAAGGTTCCCAGATTTCGTGACAACGGCACAGGATGGTGTTAGGTTGTCAGCCTTACGCACCTGC
>Ga0123352_10001674_pt1 | contig 29876 bp, 16 predicted proteins | sample TergutLab28metaG_FD_89700 | JGI IMG/M metagenome (GOLD analysis project Ga0123352, IMG submission 89700) | Labiotermes labralis P1 segment gut microbial communities from Petit-Saut dam, French Guiana - Lab288 P1 | ecosystem: Host-associated > Arthropoda: Insects > Digestive system > Gut ... | reverse complement strand
GAGATATTTTAAATCCATTTTAATCCAATAATGTGGTTTTAAATGGTTTGACAAATATGTGCAATTAGTTGGTTTTAATAAATATTGTTATCACATTGCACGGTAATAAAATGAAAAAAAAAATTATTTATTTTTTGTTTTAGAATAACTATTTTTAACAATTTTTTTATCACAATATATATTATTGTAATAAAAGTTTGATTCAGAACATGATTTCAAGTAATTACTTGTTTTTTCCTTGTGTTATTGCACCTAATTGTCACCAAAGTTTATTGAGAAAATGTTTGTTTTTGGAGTACTGATATTAATACCTGTATTTCGGTTTCATAAATTAAAAATACTGAGATACAAGTATTGAGATATTTACCAGTGTTGTGAGCCTTAAGTACAGTTCTTTTGACTCTGTTCCAAATGCAGTTAAGTGATTCCTTTTGATAAGCAGATGTCATGCAATAATAACTGAACCTAGATAGAACACCCCATCAGCTGTGATTGTTTTTTGGTACATATGCATGCGTGTGTGCATACACACAAAAGAATTAAGGTTATCTTTTCCTCCAACAAACATTCAGATGTGGGATATGCATTTTCTCAGTTAAACAGGCTGAAACATCTGTTCTTTGTGTATATGTGTGTGTGTGTGTGTGTGTGTGTGTGAAGGCTAGCAGCTTGCTTTGCCAAAAAAAAAAAAGTCTACAAGTATGATTAGCATAGGTGTTATTCTGATAAAAAATAAAATGTGTTGTTGGTGAAGTGACTAAGTAAGTTGGTATGCAGTAATTATACTCAAATTTGGGAGGTACCTGGTTTGAATATTGGCTGCGACACTAATTGTAAAACATGTTCTGTCTTAAATGTCCACTTTTGTTTCAGTATTGCAAGAGCCAGTAGAGAATATTATAAAACTGCGTACTACACCACCATTGTTTCAAGCTTACGAGTATGCCTACAGTCTCCTGGAGAACTCACTTTGTCCCCTGTTTCATGAAAGTGATGATGTGAGTAATGTTATCAGGATAATTACAATATGTTAACTCAGCTGCAACTTGTCAGGTATTAATTTGGAATATACTGTTTCAATCTTGGGCACATTGTTTGTTGTCTTTCCCCACCTCTGAGAGTCTTTGGACATAATCATCTGTTTGTCTCACTATATGCTTCATTACCCTGACTGAGTACTGCATCACTGTATTGTTACGTCATGGCACAGTAAATCTATATACAGTAGAAGTCTTTTAATCCAGCACCCATGGGACCAGACAGGGGCCAGATTATCACACAGTCACTAACTGGCCTAAGTTCTTATGGTCATTTTTTTTTGTTACTGCCCTCAGTGAATGTGCACTTGTCAGTTTTTTTTATTTCATTATGTACAGACTAAGTGTATTCAACTATCATAGGTCAAGTCATGGGTTTTCCTTAAGAACACACTGCTGTCAAGCAACACCTTGCCCAATTATGCTAATTTAGGCTCTTTCAATATCTGTTGCTTAAAAAGATCCTTCATACTGATACTTGATGTCATAAATGATTATGATTGGTCTGTCTGTTTCTTTATATCTTAGTTGCTGATCCAATATTGTATGATGTCATAAACTCTCTTTGGCTTTCAACACTTTCCAGTCTGTTGATGGTTTCAAGTTTATGAGGAATTGTTATTGTTACATGTTCTTGTTGCTGGCAGTGCTTTGTTTACTTATTCTCTTACCTCCAGTACCTTTTTTCTCATCTGTGGATGTTTGAAGTCATTGTAATAGCTCAGTGGGCTCAGTAAGGTTCCTGGTAACTCAAGGTAAAGTCACAGAATCGGATACAGATGGTGAAACTTCTGGTCATGGGAGTACTTTCAAATGCCAGATTATGAGGTGCTGGATTGAAGGCATTTTGCTGCTTCTTTGACTTTTCTTGCTGTGCAATATTTTATCCAATTACAATGTAAACAGGATGTCTATTGGAAGAAGTGAGTTTGAAATGCAATGTGTGTTCTGATTTTCTCTGTAACTCTTATCTGAAACTTCTGAAGCAAAGGAGAATCTAGTTTGAAGTAAATGTATTTAGGTCCTCATACAAAGTGCCAGTTACTTTTGTCTGATTGTAAACAAACTTGAAAATGGAATTTCATCCATAGAGAGCTGAGTTATTTCGTATGGATAGATAGGTGGACTTCGTGATGCTATTAGTCATGTTTTGCAACTTTGTGATTAGACCCAAAAATGTTGAACGGGAAATGATCTGTAGGTTGCTTGCAAAGGCTGAAGTGGTCTACAGTTGATTATCAACATTGACTGTGGAACAGTTTGACCATCAATAAATGCAAAATAGTTGTAAAGCGTTTCAAATTTGTTAAATGGGTAACTCTTACATAAAAATAGAAAGTGTACTTCCAAAGTGGGAAAACTTTTCATATATGAGCTTCATATGTGTTTGGTGGAACTCCAAAATTCTAACTTCTTCTATGGGGAAACTTTGTATCTGGAAACTTCTTGTCTGGGAAATGCTGTCTAGCAAATTTATATGTAGTTATAATATGAACCTTTGTGATTACATGTGGCAAATTTCATGCAGTGGGTGTCTGAGTTATGGGAATTTATGCACAGAATATGGTAGATCCCACAGTTTTTGTATTTTATTGCTGTATAGGTCTTTTTGTCATCATTTTTTAGATTGACGCATTCAGAGGAAAGTAAATATTATCAGTTATTCAGCATTCTGTGTGTTCTGTGTTTGAAAATAAATTATTATTCTAGAGTGCATAAGCTTAAAATGTATGGTAACAGACACAGTCTTATGTCCCTATGTGCAATAGAACACCGTACACAGTGAAATCCAGTTAAGACATCCCTGTGAAACATTTTTCTGCATAAGAAGTCAGGATAAATTAGTACAATTTTTTTTTAATATTAGTAATGAACGACAATTTGCTGAGAAGTTTTGTCTTCTTTGTCATATTTTTTATTAGAGTAACAAAAACTGGATATAACCATTTGCACGTAGTCAGGTATTATCTGCCCTCCACCATATGTAACCTTGAACCGACAGCTATCTGTGACTGTGATTCAGTGCCAGTCGAAATGAAAGGCTGTGAGGACATGCAGTTCAAACAACGTGTTTTTATTGAGTTCTTGACTGTGGAAAAAATTCCTCCCATTGACATTCATCACCATATGCAGGCAGTGTATGGGGGTAAATATATTGATATAAGCAGTTAGACTTTGGGTGTGGCAGTTTAAACGAGAAGAAATGGGGAAGGCAAGTTTGTGTGATACAGCAGGGTCAGGGAGGCCAGTGACTGCTACAGATGAGTCTCATCAAAAATGAGTTGAAAAAATGATTTGAGAAAATTATCTTATCAAACAGAAAGACACTGCTGTTAAACTGGGAATCTCTAAAGAAGGAGTGGGCCACATTATCAACCTTCTTGGATTCCGAAAAGTTCGTTCCAGATGGGTCCATGAAAATTGACTGATGAGATGAAAGGTAAAAGAAATTCTGGGTCATTTTGAAGTGGAAGGTGAGCTGATTTCTATGGTGGGTAGTGACATATGATGAAACTTGGGTCCATCACTGTGATCCTGAGAACAAACAACAGTCTATGGAATACTGCCACAAAGGATCACCAGTGCCAAAGAAATTCAAAACTGAAGCCTCTGATGGAAAAGTCAAGTTGACTGTATTCTGGAACTATGAAGGTGTTGTGCTTACTGACTTACTAGAAAAAGGTGCTACAGTAAACTCAGAACACTATATTGAAATCCCAAAAAATCTCCAAAAATGTATTATGAGAAAGGGGGCAGAAACTGATGACTGCTTGCTTCAACAAGACAATGCCAGGTCTCTCACAAATGCCGCCACATGTGATGCCATTGCACATTTGGGGTTTATGATGCTACCACATCCAGCCAACAGCCCAGATCTCATTCCTAGCAATTTCCACTTGTTTCCCAAACAGAAGGAAAATCTCAGGGGCCAAAACGTCAGTTCTCATGAAGAAGTCAAGGCTGCTGCATGCCAGTGTTTACAGGAGGAAGAAAAGGACTTGTTTTAGGGTGGAATTCAAAAACTTGTTAAACATTGGCTGAAATTTGTTGAAATTGGAGGAAATAATGTGGTAGAGTTATTGTGCACAGATGGAAATAAAGGTTAAAAATACATTTTTTTTGTTTCACTTAAATATTTCCTTTCCTACATTTTTTATTTAGCTGGAAACAAAACTTTTCAGTGAACCTTTGTATATGTTGCCTGTGTAATATGTTTATAATCTTAAGATGAGTAATCCCTGTTGTTCTATGGATAATAGGAACCATAGTAAATTCAGTCAAACGTAACAGTTATTTATCTCAGTGTTAATTCAACAGCATGTTTTGGTCTGACGTACCATCTTCAGGTTGACCAAGAATGTAAGAGTATGCACACTGTTATGTGGAATATTACTTTCAGGTTTTAGGTGCGTTTGCAAAATTACGAAAAGCGACTATATGCTTTATCATGTCTATCTATTTGCCTGCCCACCTGCGTGGAGAACTTGGCTCCCGCTGGACAGATTTTCATGAAATTTGATATTTAAGTATTTTTCAAAACTTTGTCCAGAAAATTCAAGTCACATTAAAATCTGATGAGACTAATGGGTACTTCATGTGAAGACCAACATACATTTTGATCATACCGTGCTCAGTTCTTAGAATGAGAAATGTTTCGGACAAAAAGTTGTAGAGAATATCAAAACACACATTTTATGTTCAGTAACTGTGTGTGTGGTTTTTTTTTTTAGTAGTAGTAGTAGTAGTTGTAGTAGAGCTGGACAGATCGCAGATGACAATATGGAGCATGCACATTGTATGCTGGTTACCTGAAGCTACAAACACATGCTCATAATATGTAGTACTGTTTGCTTTTCCACTTCAATAGTGGTTGCATGAATGTGCATTAGTGTTGTTATACATACATTGCTTGTCTTGTTTAAATGTTCTGACAAGTACAACCCACTTAGACTTCTCTCTTCAGCAATATCTGACTCTGTCATGAGAGACCACTGTATGCAAACTTTACTGCTCCCTTGATTTTAAACTTTTAACTTTTTATTATTATGTATTTTCTAGATTCAGTCCTGAAAGTATAAATTATTTAATTCCCATTCCAAAGGTTGTTCATTTACATTATGCATACTGAACATTGCATTACAAATTATATTGAGATCTCAGTTTCTGTATAACTGTGTACATAGCCTTATATTGTTGGTCAACCTGATGATGGCCTGTTGGACTGAAGTATGTTGTTGCATTAACACTGCAATAAACAGTTGTGTTTGACTACATTTACTGTGATTCTTGTACTATGTTTCCTGCTTAACAGGAATTTTACCTAAGAAGGATGACAATTTCATGACACATTGAACTTTTCAACTACTTAATACAATTTTGCATAATAGTCTCAAAATGTTTTCCGTTCATTCAATTTGTTACCACCATACAGTGAAAGAACAACGCTTTCAGTTTGTTAAATTTCATCTCCAAGATCCCTCCAGAGATACAGATAAGCAACTCCATATTAATCTGTGGAAACGTGGTGTGTGAACAGAAATCATTCTGACTCTAGTGTCTTCTATCTTCTTGTGTTCATTTCGCATGTAACATTCATGTGTATTTTGCAACATGAAACAGCATTGGTTTAACCCTGTAAGGGTGAAATTGTGTCTGTCTGATTTGAAGACCCAGTCCATACAGTGCAGTAAACACACTCTACCTCGGTTATGAAAACTGATAAGTTAATGCTATATAGAGAAATAATCACTGTTTGTTATGAGATACACACAAAACACATAAATGCATTGTGGGCAGAACACAGAATTTCTGAATGTTAAAGCTGGTGGTACATAAAGCACATCTTAAGTTTTAAAAAGTTAATGTAGGGCCTTGTGAATGTAAATCACAAAAGTTGACAGGATGTGAAATAAGCAGAGTCAGTTGGATGTCACCTTAATTTCTGTTAAGGGCAGTGTTTCACGGTCATTTTAAGTTGTAGTCCATTTATAGATGATCTGAAGTCTGGGACGAGGAACTTAATTGACTTAGCTTTGTTGACTTATTTCTTTGAAATGCCATAGCCATATTTTTTATTTATTTTGTATTCATGTTATCTTGTAGCCACTTGAATTACAACTATATACTGAAGTATGTAGTCACATTCCACTGGTTAAGAAACTTTGCGTTAGTGTGGTCACCTTGCTGATGTTCTCATTTCTGATCTTTTGACAGTACTTTACCTTACTGTGTGGACATAGGCTGCCTAGTGGGTATAATAAAAGTGGCTCAAGGTCAGTATTCTTTTGATTACATTTTGGTTAATAATGTTTTTTACTGTATCTTATGTAGTATACAATGGTAGACCAATTGTGATTTATGGATGAAGGTACACTATTTCAGCATTTGCATGGGAGGGCCATAGGAAATCTTGAGACATGCTGGACAGTATATTGGTAATTGACAAAGGTGTTGCATTCTTTTTCAAAGTGTTTTTTTTTTTTTCGCTGTGCTATTTACAAATATCGTCCAGAGTTAGTTAAGCAACTATGTGTCAGTTTCAAATGTGGTCCCTTGTTATTTATAGATATGCATGCATGATTGCTTGCATATAATTATACTTACACCTATATTCAATACTGATTACTGTCAAGAACTGTGGAGTAAATTTGTAATTACTTTTATTACCTAGTTTGTCTTTATTCTGTCATATGTAGACCTCCTATAATGACTGTGTTTATGTTTGTGTGTGTATGTGTAAGACTCATACCCATGCTGCACATTTAGCTGATAGTTGTATCAACTTTGTGGCATTACAACTGTAAAGACGGAGACTTCAAGCTTAAAAATTCTTATGCTGAGTTATGCACATCACTTGATCATGTCTTTCAACTGGCACAAAACCATGGAACCAGTGTCTCCATGGTCCATGGCATTGCTTCAGCAAATTTACCCTTGCTCCCAGAACCAGTTAGTTCGCCTTAACTCTTATATTTTCCATTATATGACTGAACTGAATTCCATACGGATACCAGTACCTTAATCCCCTTCATATTAACGTACCTGCCATTCTGTACTACAAACGCATACTTATTGCTTGTTGTGCAGCTGTGCATTTAATGGCTGCTGCCAAATCCACAGTAGTTTGTGGACTGTTCCTCCTTTGCTGCTAGGAGTTTGTCCTTTATATGAGCATGGTGATTTATGTCTAATTGTGCTTTGTTGGGAGCTGTAGGTTTTGCATACTTGCAGTTGCAGCCAACACAGAAGTGACCACTTCAGTTTTGTGGTTCCACTCTTTTTTAAAATAAACACAATTCCACCACCAAATCCACCCATACCAGATCAGACTTAAAAGGTAAACTTGTTTTGTATCTCAGGTTTGGACATTCTAGAGCAGAGGTTCTCAGACTTCTGTGCCAGCATACAACTAAGAGAAATTTAACGATTTCACTTTTCCACATTTATTTGTGTTTAAATTCTCAGGGTAGCTGCAAACTTTACTTTTTGAGGAAAAGTGCATAGATTTGATAATGAGGTACAATTACAGGGAGGCCTAAATTAGTATATGCAAAATATCAGACAAGTAAATAATCATGACTGAAAAAATACATACACTTGGAAATTGATAAATTTCACAACTGCTGTAAAAGCTGAATTAGCTCGAACAAAATGTGAATCAAGCAGATGGTTATAAAAAACAAAACAAAAATTATAAAGTGAAGCATTTGACTGGTGTAATTAAAATGAGGCATAAACCCCCTTGTGGAAAATATTAATCAAGCAGATAATTATTGAAATATAAAGCATTAATAAGTAGATAAATATTACATGTTACTTTTAAAACAAAATTTAAATAGCTTGTACAAAATATTATTCTGTCAGATGCACACTGATTGTCACATAGTGATAAATTGGTTATCTGACAGCTGCAATTTAATGAAATTCAATTAAAATTAAGCATAAATTAACTTCTGCAAAATTAATCAAGTGGGTAGTTATTAAAAAATAAACTTATCAAAGTGTGGCTCACAATGGATATTAAAATATTAGCCTTATATGGTTGCTTATTCATACACATTACATACCATTTGAATTTCAATGTGAAGGGCTTGCTTGTTTAGCCAAACACATCTTCTCTTTGCCTAGCTGAATTTTTATTAACTTCATTCTTAAAACAGGCTGAGTTTGCAATCTGTTCCTGTGTTTATTCTTTATGTAAATCATTGAATAAAATCCATATTCACATTGCCATCAGGAATTTTACAGCTTTTTCAGAAATTAGAAGATATTCCTTTTATCTCACCAACCAGAACTCTGCAAATATATGTTCCTGAATATATGTCAGAGACTTCCAACACAAGAAAGCTCAGTGAGTTCTCTTTCTTCTTTACTGTTAACAAATCTGGTAAGATGTCCTCAAAAGAATAGGGATCCGTGATCCAAAATTGTGATGTCACATTTTCTGGAAAGTACTCCTTAAGTCTGTGGTTAAGTTCTCACAGAGTTTGCCACTTGTTCAGGTTTCAGGTGAACTTCATGTTCACTTTGGGAAGACTGGCTGACAGCAGGGATTATTTATGTAATGGTGCCAGAAATAATGTGTATAAGGGAACTTATGTAGCCTATATGTATTTTTTTAAACCTGTATCCATTTTTGTACATCGACTTTTTGTTAAGTCTGAGTACCAGTAACCAGTTGTTGGTGTATCAGTAGTGGTATGCTTACCACAATTTGAGAAACCATGTTCTAGAGCCAACTTGTAGCTGGTTCTGTGAAAGATTATATTTTGGAGGAATTAATAGTTGGTATCTCATATGAATTCTGGCTTTTGTTACTTCTACTGCTGTCCTGTTTTGCAGTTAATTGCATATTCTCCACCCTTGTATCTGAATAACATTTACTTAAATATGGTGGCCGGGAACATAATTTACATGTAAATATATGTTTAAAGAAGAGCATACATTGGAAATAAATTTGTTATAGCTGACATTTCTTTATCTGTCTGTCTGTCCATCTGTCCATCCATTCATCCATCCGTCTTTCTTTTTGCCTGTTCGTTCATCTATCCATGTGTCCCTCCACCCATCCATCTGTCCTTGCATCCATCTACCCACCACCAATTCATCCATCCATCTCAGAGAAAGAGTGCTGTAGTCTGGCTGGGCCTCAGAACAGGTCTGCATGCTGTGGAGCAGAGAAGTTTCTTATCTGCAGTGAGAGCTGAACTGTGATTCCATGGTCCTCCAGCTCATGGTCCCTACTACCAACTGTGCTTTCCTAGCTCCCTCATGATGACTGTTTGTGTATATGTAATTTAGTGTTGGTCACAGTAAACAAAACCAAACATAACAAGACAAGCAATGTGCATATAACATAACATTGAGGTACATTTGTGCAACCATTATTGAAACCAAAAAGCAATAGGTAGTATTACATATTCTGAGTATGCGTTTGTACGTTAGGTACCCAGCACGTAATGAGCATGCACCATATTGCCATCTGTGGCCTGTCCAACTGTACTGTATTTTTGCACAGCATCTTGTAAACAACATGATTGAAAAAAGTTATTGAATATAAAATGTGCATTTTTATTTTAGGTGCAACTTTTGTCTTAAAAGTTTCTCATGTGAAGAAGAACTGAGCAAGATGTGATAAAAAATGTATGTTGGTCTTCATGTGAAGTACCTGTTATTCTTGTCAGATTTTAATGGAACTTGAATTTTCTCAACAAATTAAAAAAAAAAACATCAAATTTCATAAAAATCCTTCCAGAGGAAGCCAAGTTGTCTCATGAGGACAGATGGATGGACATATGAAGCAAACAGTTTCTCTTTGCAATTTTGCAAACACACCTAAGAAGTGACATTAAATGATGAAATGAAATTAGTAATCTTAATTTCCATAAGGAGGGGTTTATATAAATACTTTACACATGTGTAACTCGTGCTAATTAGTAAGAAGTAAACATCAGTTCAGAAACTGTGTTCTTACTGTTTCATACAAACTCTCTGTGGAGCAGATAAGTTAATGTTGCTCGTCTTGTCGAGAGATTGCCCACCTCGTACATAATGCAGTGGTCTTTACTATAGTCAGAAGAGCTTGCAGCTGAGCCAGATGAATTTAGTTCACATCAATACACCCTGCTCCAGTAATCTCCCTTCCTTGCTCTTCTCCCAAGTAGTCTCATCTCTTCACATTTTTTGACTAAAATTTCATATGCAATTATTTCTCCATGTATGCTACATGCTTAACCTAACTTTTCTTCCATGATTTTTTTACCCCTAATAATATTTGGAAAATAAAGGAAATTACAAACACCTCATACAACTTTCTCCAGCTTCCTGTTCCAAAAGCTTTCTTCAGCATACTGTTCGTAGACACCATAAATGTATTTTCTTCCTTTAGGATGAGAGACCGAGTTTTATGTGCTTAGAAAATGTCGGGTAAAATTATATTATTGTGTATTTTTAATCTTGACATTTAAGGTAGCAGTCAGGAAGACAGAAGATTCTGAAATGAGTGGTAGCAAGCATTCCTGGTATTTAATCTGCTCATATTTCTTTGTAAATGTATTTTTGATAGTGTGTGTTATTTGTTTTGTGGTAGATTTAATTTAATTCCTAAGTGTCCTTTCATATACATTTATACCTTCTCTACTATCTTATAATCCTCACCATCCTTCAGAATGTAAGAGTTGAATGTTGTTTCTTCCTCCTATTGCTGTAGGAAATTAAGAGTTTGTTGAATGGCATTAAAATTTGTATTTCAGTATCTTGTGGTATGATGACTGTGTTTGTATCCTAATATATGTCTCTTGTTAGTTCTCCTATGCTGCAAGGATCTCCTGCTAAAGGAAGGTAGTAATACACAACTAATACTTTTAAGAACTTTTCCCGTATTAACTTTTATTCTCCTAAAGGAAGAGCACTCTCACATAATGTGAAATCCTTTACATCAGACTGGGAAAACAGTGTCATGTTATGTCACAATGTTATTAAAATTTTATGTGTATTTGAAAGCAGAACTCTTTTACCACCGTAATGTCTTAAATGCTGCTTTGTGTTTTAAAGATACTCTTGAGGTTTACTTCTAATTGAATTGTCCACTTCATTTGTGCTGTAGTTATAAATTATTTATTAACCTTTTGTAGCAGCCATTCTTATTTTGTTGAAATTGTCAATATGAGAGATACAGTATGAAGATCCTTCAGAAATGACATTATTCCTATTCTTACATTTACACACTCTGGGCCTGTCACTGAATCGGTTCCAACCGTAGCCATACTGCTTGTGGATGTTTGTCATGCACTGTTGGTTGTTCTTTCATATGATATCCTGCTGCATTAGCTGCAAACCTTTTGGTGATAAGCTGCATGTTTGAGTCCTCCCTTGTAATTTGCAGGCATGTTTCATTTGAGAGGCCTAAGCAGCCTGTGATTAGTTGGGTGGTACTTTTTTGGTCTTTGTTGACAAGTTTTTCAACTTTTTGCACCTTTATTCCTGTACAGCCTTTGGAGGGATGAGCTGAATGCTCACAGTCTTCAAATGAAGTTTTTCCGCCTTTGAATCAAGAAAGCCAGTCGTCTGTCTGTGGTCAAACCATGGAATTGTCACTGAAAGGCAGTTTTACAAAGTTAAAAAGAAAACTTAATGAAAAACCGTAGTTTCTTTCAATCAGTCATTACAAAATAGTGGATGATGCTTAACAAGCACAACAATAAACACCCATAGAGAAGGAACAGAGAGGGGGTATGGCTGCAAAAGTTACTAGACTGAATCGTAAGGTAGTGATGGTGCAGCACCTAGTGGCAGGCAGCTGTATTACTTGTCATTCTCATAGCAGTGAGTTTGGGAACTTCTGGATGTGCGCTCGTGTGTCATCTGCTAACTCTCAGTAGCCCAGAGACCAGACATTCAGTACACAGCAAACTGCTGTGACTGGATTATGTGATGAATTGGCATCTCCAGCAGGTACAGTTGTTGAACCAAATAGCACAATGTACTCCTAACATTCCTTCACAGATTTTTGTATTGAATACTTGCAGGAATTAAATTATAAATTAAAAAAAAAATAGATTTTAAAAGGATCACAAACTAAGACATATAAAATTGGAGGATTGTTTCAAAACATTCAGCATGGTAGTTTGAATCATTTTTAACAGTGAACTTTTTATTTGAACTTTTAACTTATCAAATGTATGAAGTAAAACTTACAATATGAAAGAGTGCAGAAATTGGGATTTAATTTTAAAAGGGCATCAGCTATGATACCTTGGAATTTAAAAGCTGAACATTAAAGGTTAAGGTAACAACATGACAAATTCATTGTTAATTTTTACTGTGTGGCATTGGAGCTTGAAATGATGCTAACTTTACTTTTCTGCCAAAGTGGAAACTCAATAGTGACACATGAATCAAACAGTGTATTGTAGTGCAGCCTATTCATACTTATCATTTTGCAAAATGTAAGGTGGCCTTTTGTAATCTTCAGTTTTTAGGAAAACATCTATATAGGTTTTTATGACAGTGTATGAAAGCTTAATATGCTGGAATTAAGTACCTGTCACAGATAGTGTTAGAGCATTATTTTAATAAGAAGTTACAAACATCACTGAGCTAACTTATCACTGCCAGAAATTTGATCGCTTGAAGTTTTTTTGGTCCTCTTCAGCCACATGACATCATATTTAGTACTCTTCCTGCCATTGAACACACGGCACTTTTTAAAAATGTCATTTCAAGCAGTCTGAATCCACTTCCCAAGTAGAACTTCTGATGGTCTTCCTATATCTTCTGCTTGTGTTAGTGGGCACTTACCAGATAGCAGCCATTCCCCATGCAGGCATAATAGTCGATGAATGGTTTGTTAACTACAAAACCCAGAATCTTAGGAGTCCAAAAGGTCATGCACACTGGTATTACACTAGATCTGTGTTTATGTAGAAGTTAAAATTTCCACTTTCTCTATTAAGTGACTCTGGAAAGCATCTAAAGCCAGCATTTTTCTTTTCATTAGAAGAGCACCTGTTTGTCCCAGACTTCTCTCAGCCATGTGATCATGTGGCAGTCTGTTTTTGACTCATAATGATTACATTGAAATGCAATTCCAGTGGGAGTTTTCATTCAGAATATTGTTTCTCTTCAGTATAATAAATGATACCATTTTTCTACACTAGCCACAAGTGAGAGCTTCACAGCTATTCTCAGTATATCACGGACCATTGTTTTGATAAGCAGTGAGTTAGATCCTTTTGCATCATTTGTAAAAAGGGCTGAGGTTTTGTGTACATTATCCTTTTGTCCTAAGAGGTAATTATAGTTTTGGCATGTACTGGTTATATGTGAGTGGTTTACTATTATTTTTTCATGGTGGCACTAGGGAAGCTTTTGCACTAGCGTAATCCTTTGATGGAGAGGTAATTCTCTCTGCTGCATAAATTTGACTACCTCACCAGTAGTGTTTTTGAAATGTTGTGCTGGTATCTCTGGCAACATAGTCACTTCCAGTGCCTTCATTCATATTCTGTCTGTCTGGTAACAGGGAGGACATTTTTACATTTTTGTAATACAGGCTGCAGATTTTTTTATAGCATTGAAATTCACCATTTTTGACTCACAGGTTGCTTTTTGTGTAGAACTGGCTTCCATTAGTAATAGTTCTTTCTGTTTCATCCAGCAATGTCCTTCATTATCCACCATAGAATTTCCATACTTGATGGTTACTGCTGCATGTCTGTTTACCACTGATTTAAAAGTAGCTTCAAACTGCAACACACTGATTGGGTACTTTAGTTTCTATTGTGCCTTTCAACATGATGACCCATGATATATACAGAACATTTTAACTTTTAACAACTTCTGACTTCAATAGTTTGATGTGCAATAAGCTGTCAGCACAGCAGTAATGAAATCAGAAGCATACAGTAAGGTGTATTGTTATAATAGCAGGTGTGTAATGTTCTTCATTCACCCAGCCTACTCAGATACAAAAACTTGTGCTTTATTCACAAAATGTGTTTAACTTTGTGTTCAGTTATAATACAACCCCTCCATTTTTCAGGTGGTGAATTAGGAAATAAATTCTTTTCTTATATTTTGGTAAATGTGATACATCATATATTGTGTATTTTTATCTTCATATCCCTGGTCCTCTTTATTCTGTATATTTCTGTCTTCAGTAATTTCCCATTTAGAATATTTTAACCATTTTGCCAGTTCAGGAAGTTCTTGGGAGGACTGTGTTGTAATAATTTAAGTATATATGTATGCTTTATTTATTTATAGGTCAACAAAGAAGTGGAGTGATGGTGGGGCAGTGGCTCGCCTGAGCAGTCGGCTGCACAAGATCAAGGGAGCACTGCGAGCGCAGCCAGTGGAGGGGCATCTATATGATTCTGATTTGGCATTAGATCTGGGGGAGGGTGAATTTGTGAGTACTTTTATGTTTTCAGATTTTATACATATACTTCTGTATCAGCACACAGATGTGTAATGCATTATTTGTATAATGTGCATGCAGTTGGCACATATATTGGAGGTAGTATCAATTTGTTGGCCTTGAGTATCAACTCTGAAGCTACAAAGTGAATTATTAGACATCTTGACACTGAGGTTCTGCATAAGCTTTCACTAAATTTGACTATTGTTCATATTAGTTCAGTGTAATGTATTTGATGCTGAAATGAAAGTTACAGATTTTCTTGTTGTACAAGCATTAGAACAGGGTGTAAAAACCAAGTAAGTTGTAAAGGTAAGTTCACCCCTGAACAGGCCATAAAGGCCCAGAGGAGGAGTAGATGTATAGCTCTACTCCTTCTTTAACCTCAGCTCTAGATGGAGGTGGGTGGTCAGTGCCATGCCCTGGCCACTTTAGCACCAGGAAATATACCTGGTACCCATTGCACAGGAGGCTGGGTGGGCCCCAGGGCCAGCCTGGATGGGTGCAGAAAGTCTTGCTCCTACCAGGATTTTATCCCTGGACCATCCAGCCCATAGCTTGTCACCAAGTAAGTTGTATTTAGCATTAGCACTTCGTACTGACATTTTAGAGATGAAGGACTGTACTGCTTGCATCCTCAAGGCTGCAGGAGTCTTTATAAACTCTTCATTCTTGAAGATAATGGCAATATGTACCTTTGAAACACTGGAAACCAGGAACCCTGTTACATGGCGTAAGAAGCCAGAAGACCTGAGTCCTCAACATCAATGTCTTGGAAACCTGAAGGCTCTCACGTGAAGAATACATTTGAAAACCACTACATGTTTCGGGCACATATAACAGTATCCCTTATATACTTAAGTTGCTACACATTTTGGTGAAATTGTGTTATCATTAAGTGAGCATGCAAAGTTACCCATTATAGTTCTTTAACTTAAAAACATTATACATGCTAGAATGTCCAAATTAATTAAAATGTTAACTGCTAAAACCATATAGATTGTATGCCATCCATTGTATGCACATTTGAAACAAATGTAACAGAAGGTTGCATTATGCGTGAAATGTCTGTGCTGTTGATTCATTTTCAGCATGGTCTCCTTCATTTGTCATTTATTTATTCTTAGGACAAACCAAATACTAATCTCAGAGTGCTGCCGTCCGGTGGTGCTGTGTTGTGTTGTATGCTGGATGCTCAACATTTCCTTCAGCCTCAGCACATAACATAATAAGAGCATACAGTTGATCATAACAGTGGAAACCAGGATCTGAAATCATCATTTTCCATGGCAACAAGGGGGGGGGGTACTTAATCTCTCACTCAGTTGTATGAATTAATTACACAGACATGCAAGGGTATTGTATAACATAGATGTTTGCTGTTTGGATTTTGAGAAGTAGGATTTTAGAAAGAATATTTGTACTTTGGTGTTGCAGGCTGAAGATTTTCAGTTGCCTGACACATCTGAATCCTACAGAGATCTGAGTGCTTGGAGGGTATCAATTCCACGTGTTGACACTCGCCAAGATGCGAACAACAAACCATTCCCAGTGTTTAGCATCAGTGTTCAACGAATTGATGTGAAATCAGAAGGTATTTGAACTTTTAATGTAGATCTGTGTGTGTGTGTGTGTGTGTGTGTACACATGTGCATGTGTGACAGGTGCCGTGGGAATCAGTGTGTGTGACAGGTGATAAAAGTAGCACTTATCAGAAGAGGCTGTCAGAAAAAGAATAAAACTAGCAACTGATTAATGAACTTCAGAGAGCAGAGTCATTGTGAAGCTGGTAGTTACATAGTTGCCTAAGAAGATTCTCATTTATGGAAATAGAGATTACCACTGGATCATATTTTGTGCCGGTTGAATCCGGTCCACACCCCCACATCCCATTCATGTGGAGCCTACTTCCTGTTCCTTGAGGAGAAATGTAGGTATATGGTATAACCTACCCGCCTGTGAATGCCTCCATTCAACTGTTGAGCCATTATTGAAGCAGTATACATACATTTGTTGCTGTTTGGCTTTCAAGTGATGGGGTTTTGAATTTGCAGGGGATACGGTGGAAATTGCACTGTCTCATACTGACCCCATGTATTAAGAAGTAAGAAGTGTTATGATTTTGCAGCCTGTGTTGTAATTGTTAATTACTTTATAAATGTTGAGCTTTAAATATTTTGATTTTGCTGGGTGTTACACTGTAGCTTAGTGCCCACAGCTGAAAATGAGAATGATAATCAGAAGTGCTGGTATATGCTTTTCTGCCAGAAGATCCTGATTTGTACCACTGGACTGTTGATCGTCGCTACCATGACTTCTACACTTTGGAGTCAAAGCTGACTGAATTCCATGGGGAATTTCCAGACACACAGTTGCCTCCCAAGCGTATTCTTTTTGGCCCACGTGGCATTGAATTTATGGAATCTAAACGACAGGTATTTATTGTTACCTTACTCCTTCCTTCAGTTTTACAATAGTAGAAATAATTGTACTGACATCAGCCTTATCATGTAATATTATGTCAGGTTACAAATCTTTTTCTGCTGTATCTAACAGTACCTCTTGTTTTACTTTATTAGCCTTGCAATCTTATTGACATAAATGTGAGGCACACATATGTTGTTGATATATTTAACATTTTTAAACTGCTTAGGGTATGTAGTATTGGATGCTGATGTCATTGAAATGGTGAAGTGGAAAGATGTAGAACGCAGTTATTGTGGCTTACATCAACACTTTCTGTAGGTTGTAGTGGTCACCTTGATTTTTTATGCAGACAAAGTGTGGAAAGTGGAGAGAACTTCCTTTTAATACATCTGTGTTGTAGAGTTCAGCTTGTTCTTAGTACTCACTGTACCCAAATAAGGTGACCTTCAGCTTATGGTTCAATGTTCATCTGACATTTACTGCTTGTTTAAGACAATAGCTTCCAGTGATAAGGTCTGCAGACAAATTGTAGGCTCATTGTTATTTACCCATTTTGTAATGAATACATATAGTTGAGACTGTTCTCTAGTGGCTGTTTTCATGAGGATGGAGGCAGGCTTAGGTGAAGGAATTACTGCAGAAATTTATGCTGGTGTACTTTAGATATTTCAGGACTATTGATAGTGCCCAGACTGTTAGTAACAAGAATATTTATTATATGAATCCCATGTGATGTAACAGTAAATGATGCAGAACTGTGTTAAGATCCTGAATCTTATGACACTTAACTCAGAGGAAGAGAACTCTAAAAGTGCTGATATTTCAAATCCTTCATAGAGCTAAGTGGACACTCCACTGACACAGAGTCCATATCATGGCAAATTGGTGTTCAGTAAGCTGCCAGATAAATATGTCAATATTTCTGAGATGATCAGTGTTTAGTGGTGATGATATACATTGTTTCCTGCATAGGGATTTCTTCAGTGGGTCAGTAAAAAAAAAGTCTTAAAGTGGAAAACTTCTCATAGGTGAAATGTAAAAATTAGGTTTATTTTTTAAATCCAGATTTGTGTTTTGATTCCCAGTGATTATTCAATAACATTTCACTTATAAAGATCACAGGTTTATGCTATCAGTCCGGTGTGGATAGGCAATTATCAGTGATAAAGAAAAATCTACAAAACATAATTCATAATGGACTACCTGAAAATACAAGTCTCTGGTCATGTGTTGTTTTTTCATGCGTCTGAGCACTCCTCATTTACCTTGCTTGTTTCCCCCGTATCAGGGCTTTCAGCACATTTGCATCCACTGCAACAAAATTTTCCAGAACTATATATCTCTATGATTTGCTTCAGTTAGTAAACAAGACTGCAAATGTTGTGTCTCATGATGTAGTATATAGACTTCACCAAAGCATTCCTTACTTTTGAAATTGAGTATGGATTTGTGGTACCTGCATAAATGTAATTTCATTTATGCACGTAAGAAAAGTATCACATCCCTGCACCAGTTTTCCTGGAACTCACAAAAGCTCAGCAGCATTATTTGCAGAATTTATGTACCCAATTTCACCCATATCAGAAAAGAAATATTGAAAGTATGGGTAAAAATTCATTTATGTCTGCCAGTACTGTGTGGCTTTCACCACTGATATTCAGTGAAGCTTGCAATAAGTCAGTACATTTTTGTGAAGATCTTGTCAACTGGTGTGAGACAAATCAGACAAAAAATGTATGAAATACAGGCAAAATTTCATTCATGCCATTAAGGTGTGGTTTTTGCTCATTGATATTTACGAAATTAACAGCAGCTCAGTGACATTACATAGAGGTCTCCCATAATGAATTCCACTCATATCAGATATGGGCAGTATAGAAATTCATTTTTGCATGAAAGTATAGTGTAACTATCAATGACCCAGTTTTCACAAAAACTTGATATACGGTTTAGTGGCTGAGATTAGGTTAAAGACATACAGATGGACATTATCTCCACAAAAGATTTTTTTTGTTTGCAACATATACCTAAAAATGAATAACAAAACTTATGAAACTGGAGAGAATCACTAGGACATGTACAAGCATTTAAGTTGTCTGCTCTTGATGATCGACCAGTAGAGTTCAACCATCAACAATGAATAATGGGTGTAGAGCCTTATGCATATATTGAATGGGAAATTTTTCAGTTATTACGTATGAGGACTGAATAACACAACCTGTAAGTATTGTGTTATATTATATTTTATTATATATTATATTATATTATATTGTGCCACAAGTACTGTATGCATCCATGGTCTGGTGGTCCAGGTGAGTAGGGTGGAAGCAAGGAACCTACTGTGAAGCCTAGGGTGTAGTTAGTTACCTGAGGCAGCTGTAGGGTCTGTCTAAAACAGACACCCACAGAGGCGTTGGAAGTAGCCCTCTGTTTAGTTTTCCTGCACCTGGCTGTTATTGGAGCAGCTAGATTCACTGCATGAGATTGAACTGTCAGGGAGAATTGAGGAATAAAGGTTTAGGATATATGATACTTGAGTTCCTCCAGAAATATCCTTGTACATTAAAACAATAGAATCCTTAAAAAACATCATTTGGTGAACAATATAAAGTGTTGATACTGACTGGAGAAGACTGATGTATGCCAGGTAAAATTGCCTACCTTAACGTTGACATTTGGTGCATGGATGAGTCAGGAATTAACAACTACTTTGGTGCAGGTATTTGTTGACCAAAGGACAACCACAGGGAGAGTATTCCTATGGGTAGCCTTTCTACAGTGCTTCAACCGGAAGTGATGGCAATCCTGGGGTGCGCAGAACTCCTTTTGTCTAAAAACATAACAAGAACAAGAATACATATCTGCTATGATAGGGCAGCTGTAGCAGCACTTGCAAAGACAACCACTGATTTGTCATTGGTATGGGAGAGTATGCAAGTGCTGGAAAAACTAATTGGATCAAATAAAGCCACTTTAGTACAGCTACCCATCCATCAAGGAAGGGAATAATGGAGGCCCTTCTGACCAAACTGCTGACATCCCCTTTGCCATAGGCAAAGAAGTCATCAGAAGACATTTGTGCAGGACCTGTAGAGGTTGGCACCAGTCCCAGACCTGAATGAGTGAACCTCTGCCAAGTAGAACAAAAGAACTTCAAGCAATGAGTAGACAGACTCTTAGAGTGTCTGTGGGTCTGTTAACAGGCCGCACAAATCTTAGAGCCCATATGTTTAAACCTGGACTCACACAGTGGCAGTATTGCTGACTGCTGGAACGAAAAATAGGACAGTGTACTTGTGGTATGTCATTGTCCAGCACTGGCATGTAAAAGATACAGACCCTTGGGTCATATGTTCTTGAAGCCCAAGGATCTAGGAAACATGAGGGTGAATGGTAGCCAATACCAGGCTTGGCATGATCCTTAACCCCATTTTAAAATAGCGAGGAGATACGATGGAACTGTAAAGATCTATGTGTCATTAGGGACCATAATGAAACCACTCACTCTTTTTCTACTACAACTTCTATTACTACTACTACTGCTACTATATTATATTATATTTATTTTATATTACATCTTATTAAATATTTTAAAAAGTATTATATATTGGGTGATTTTTGTATGAAGCCTGAAAAGTGATCTCTAAAGCAGGGGAGATTTTCACATGATAATTCGAAAACAAAAGCTTCTGCTTACATGTTATGGCATTTCTATAGAAGAGTGTTATATGCCAAAACAGGCTTGGTGTGCATTGTGTTAGGATAGTCTACCAGCATTTGCCTCGGAGGAGAGGAAACCTATGCAGATCTCAGTCAGAGTAGGTGGTCTGCTTGTCGGAATTCAAAGTTCAGACCCCCATAGTAAAAGCAGCAGTGCTAACCAATTGCATCATGGTGTGAAGTGATGAATGTCAATGGGGCTGAACATTCTGAGGTATGTTAAAAATTAACATTTTGTGGAACACCAAAATCCGTTCTGAACACAAGAAGTTTTTATTTCATAATGACCACCTATAAGTTACCACAAATGCAGTTTCTGAATTCCAACAGCATATTTCAAACCGTACTTATTCTATGTATGGCGACAAGGTTGGAGAATGCAAAATATTATCAGTCACTGCATTTTTAGTGTAAAATTCTTTTTTTGAAACAGGTGTTTGAAGAATTTCTGCAGCGTCTCCTCCAGAAACCTACACTTAGGGGAAGTGATCTCTTGCATTCATTCCTACGCTCCCCAGGGGAGTTTGTTCCGGCTGGCCCTGGAGGCATTGCAGGAGCTATGCCTGAGGGTTTGGGCCGCATGATTCGACGCTCTGTGCCGTTACGACTGCGCAAGGAAAAAGGCCAGCATCTTGATACATTCCTGAATACATTTGTAGCCTCAACTGAGGGCAGCAAAATAAAACCCAGGTTATTTATGCTTATGTAGTGAAGCACAATAACAGCATAAGGATAATGTTGTAATTTAATCTTGTCACGTGTGTATGCGTACATTTGTGCTCATTGATTCATTTACAAGACTGTATGGTTCACAGTGTAAACCCTTGTATGATCGTAGGAAGATATTGACAGATTATCATGTAACACCAGGATAGGATGAAGGTTCAGTTTTCAAATGTAAGCATGTAATTTGGCTATGAAATATTGGTGGAATGAAGCCTGGCAGGTACTCCCAGAAACTTTGTCCAAGTGCTTGTTACCTATCACCAATTCCACATTGACAGGCTGTATCCCATCATCATCAGTTGTCTGTGGATTTAAATTCCAGTACTTATCATTTTTATATAACAATACATTTAATACAGATTGACTTTTTGGATGTTTTTTTTTGATATATCAAGCATAAGAAAAAAAAAAATAAACAGAAAAATAAGGGATGTGCATGTGAGTCTCTTCATGGAAGAAAATGTAAATAATGTTAGTGCCATAGAAAGGTACAATGCAAGTAAATATAAGGTTTTAGTTTTAGTGTTTTTGTATGAAATTCTACAACAGTGTCTAAAATTTTGCTCGTCTAGATTTCCTTCTTTGAAGCTTTAAAAATATTTTTATATCAGACACTTATCTATTGTTTATGTGATAATGTTTTTATAGAACAGATACCTTTTTGCAGTAAGTACGAGTGGAAAGATATGCACGTGGAGATTCCAAGAAGAGTCCGCTGTCTTACCAAGTCAGTATTCCAAAACAACTTTGGTGTGGCAAACAACCATCCCTTGTTTGCTGTATCTACAGGCTGGTCACCTGCCAGTGGCAGTTCGCCAGTTCAGGGAGTGTTTGATTGCCTTTTGTACCTTGGTGAGTACTACAGAGACATGACACTGCTTCTTAAGGTAGGAGAGAGTGGATATGTGTACACCCAGCCCTTTTTATGCTTGTTTGTTCTATGCCTTTTGTTTTAACCTTTTAAATGTCAAGCTATATCCCAGGGTAAGCCACAACCCTCTGAGTTTCTGTGTGGAGGTATTTGAATTTTGGATGTTCTTTACAAAAAATGTGAAGACTTCTAGAACTAAACAGGATAAATTTTTGCAATAAATTGCTCTTTGTTGAAAAAGAAACAGAGTTCGCTCAGCATGCATATGCACTTTGCAGTATGAACTTACCAAGATCAGCCCTTTTTTGGTGCCTCTCAGATGTTTTCAGAAAGCTTATTGTGACCTTGAGTCCAATATGCAAATGAGGGCAGTAGTGGAAAAAAGACAACAGAGAACTAAAATAGCTTGACAGTGAACCCAATAGGGTTAATATAATAAATCCTGTAGACTGAGGTGGGCAGGCCATGTTGTGTGAACAGATAAAAATGAATTACCTAAAAGATATTATGGACAAACCCTGGAGGTCGGTGAGGACATGGCTGACCAAAATCAAAATGGATCGACAGGGTAGAAGAAGACACAAGGGAACTGGGTTGTGGAAATGGACTGGTGGCTGCTCGGGATAGAGGTCGCTGGAAACATTTGCTTGAGGAGGCCAAGGACCACCCAGGGCTGTAGAGCCGATGATGATGATGATGATATTGTTTCCTTGTCCTCAATGATTAACCTTTAAGAGACGAAATGTAATCTGCTTTATATAAAGAAGCAGTCCATACCATGCAGTAAACACTTTCCACCACGCTTGTAAAAACCAATCAGTTAATGATGTACAAAGCAAAAGTCGCTGTCTTTTCTGAGATCCGTACAAAATACTCAATGCAAAGTGAGCACCATGTAGAATTTTTGAATGTTAAACCGGGTGGTACTTAAAGAAACTGCTGGGCTTTAAAAGGTTAAGCTTTGCTTCCCCTCCCCTTAGGTCCATTGATAATCTAAACCACATGGTGCATGACCTGGACAGCAAGGGTTCTATTCACCAAATGGTAGAAGGAAATAATTGTGTCTTGGGACATATGCCACTCATGCATTATTGCCAATTAAAGGTGATGAATGGAGCTGACAAATTTCTTTTCACACATGCATCAGCAGAAGTTCAGGAATGTTTGCATGGTTGCCAGCTCAGGTAGAGAAAGAGAGAGAGAGCTTTCAGTGTTGCCAAATAGAGCTCGACCTAGAGTGCTTATTAGCTGAATTCTGCAAAACGAGTCACTCATCCAAAAGTACACATTAGCTGACAAAAGGTTCATGTCCCTTGCCAGTTTACTACTTCTTAACTTGCACTGTCTCATTTTCGGTTTAATGCCCTTTGGCTTGCTGCGTTCTATTACACTAACCCCTTATATCTGATGGGAATGTCAATTCTGATTTACATCTTTTTCATTTACACATTTCTTTATTTGTGGCCACTTCTTCAGGAATGCAGCTAGGTCATAAAACAAGGTCTAGGTTTATGTATGTGGTTGCTGACAAGTACTTATCATGTGCAAATAATAATATAATTTATACCAGGGGTCTTAAAGAAAATAGAAGTTTTGAGAGAATATTATTATATTAAAATCTCAGGTTTTGAAAATAATATTAAATGAGAATTGGGGTTTTTGTGGTGGTGACCATGAAGATTGCTGCCTTCTGGGATGTGCCACCATGCAGTTTGACAGAAAGGTACCATTATTTAATATATGTGTTTCTGTCTTATGTGACAAAAAGTGAAGACTGAGCTAGCAAGTTTGTCAGAAACATTGGTACTTTTCTATCAAATTACAGGGTGTGACATCCCAGAATCCATTAAGCTTCATTATGGAGTAAGCATTACCATTGACAGTGGTAAACCTGGCACTATAGACTCCAGTTACAGAAATGCTATACCATACTTCATTCACTGTGTACATATCATTGGTCAAACAATGCCAACATAATTGGTAAGTTTAAGTGAGTGTCTGGCTATTCACTTGATAAGTGTCATTCCCTTTGAACATCTCAAGAAATTCATTAAAAATCCAAGACTTCTTTGTTATCATGGGCTTGAGTTTTGTAGGGAGATGTTCCAGTCTTCTTTGGCATGGCCTGAAGGGTAGTTCTTTTGTAAGTTGGGTGCCTGTGACAGGTATCTTGTAAAGAGTAAGCACTTTACTGCCCTGAACTACCTCATTCATGCAAGCATTCATTCATTAGTTCTTCATAGATGACATGTGGCTTGTACACTGCATTGCTTTTGGCATGTAAGAGTACTGTGCTCCTAGAGGGACACTTCTTGACAGTTCTTTGAAGTTTCTGAGAGCTTTGATGATTGACCTGGTTTACATATATAGGATCCTTATGATGTCAATACATATACTAATGTAACATTAATACTATTGACATTAACATTTTTAAAATCCATTTGAAATGTCACATTTCTCACTGAGTCTCTACATTCTCCCCTTGTACAGGTATTATTTTGGTCTAAGCTTTGATGCACATCCCCAGAATATGTATTATAATCATGCAGTTAGATGTCACATGTTACATTTTGGAGGTCCAGTTTCAATTCAGGAGCATTTGTGGGATTTGTGGTGGATATAATGACACTAGGGTAGGTTGTTATTCAAATATACTGATTTCTTCTGCCATTGATAATTTGATCAGTGTTCTGTACTACTTAACTGCCACTCACCTTGAGATTTGTGATTGCCTCAGCTAACCAGCACTTAATCAGTTCTTCACTTGTCACCTGACACTTGGCTGGACTGAGATTAGACATTTTAGGTTTCAACGTATGTCTGAGAGAAACTGCTGTGGTTTTAGTGATGCTGATTTATTGATTTATATAGTGATGTTCATGCCCCTCTCATCCTTTCTCAATACACACATGATATTTAACATCTCCTCCGTGCAACAGATTTTGTTCTGTTTTAACTAAGTCATTAGTGGAATTTTATGCATTAGCAAATATTAACTGCTTGCAACTGTCATCACAGATGTCTTCGATTTACAGCATAGGATCAGGTTTCACTTGGTGAAATTGATTTTGACATATTTACAATAAAGGGTTTGTTTATGTTTATGAAGTCTACAACTGTATCAGTTCCTGCAGGTACAGCATTTAAATGTAAGGTTTGCTATACATTTTCACTAATTTTCATTGTACTAGACAGGCTTTTTCAGATAAAATTTCATAGCTTGTTAAAATTTAATGTGATGGCATTTTGGTATATTATTTTGTAACAATGAGAGTATCACATTGTCTGTTTTAAGCTGTGCGAGTGTTTGGAGCACCACAGACTGTCGTGAGGGTGGCCATGGCCATTCGAGTGGTGGCACACAACACTGTGAATGCACTTTGCAGTTTTTATTTGGATCGCAAATTGAGGAAACTTCTCATTGCTCCCAGACTTGCTCATCTTGTGAGATTGCTCCAAGGTAGTGTACTGAAAAACTGTAAACTGGCAAAGTATCTCTCCTTCCATCCATTTCCAGGCTGTTGTCTGTTTTGTTACTGCACAGCATCTTCTCCCTGCTGTGTTTGCAGAACCACCTTTCACATAGGTATTTCACATGAACATTTTTTGAGGGTGTATCCCACACATGACATTTTTGCATAGAAAATAACATTACTGAATGAGCCACTGCTTATCACACAGGTCATGTTGAGGATTGATAGTTAGAGCAGCATGGGCTTTGGGAGATACAAATGACTCTTAATGTATAAGTTTGCTTCGTGGGTATGTTGTGTAGAACATCTTTGGTATTATCGTCTATGCCATTTGCAAAGTGAAAATAAGAGTGGATTAAATTTAAAGGTGGGGATAAAATTGATTACATTGTTTTTAAAACAGTTGCAAGAACTCTTTAGGTTTTAATACCCCATCCATTTTTCATAGAGATTTAAGTTCATGCATGTCTTACTCTCCTCATAGGCCAGGGGTTAAAATTAATATGGGATTATTTTTCATCAAAAGTTTTTGAGGTGGCAGATGAATGTTTAATGTCGTGTACAAGAATTAGGATAATTTTTACAGCTTGCATTTACTGTTAGGTGCAATTTTCCAACCTAAAGGATCAGCACCATCACCTGCAGAGCTGGAATTAAGAGCTGCACAAGCCTTAGCTAAGTTGCAGACATTGGTTCCTAGTTACATTGCTCGTTGGGGTGGCCCAGCATATCAAACAGGCCTACTAACACTCTTCAGTGCCCTGCAATCCCCCGCACTAAACAAGCAGGTAGGTACATTTCTCTTAACATAACAGTACAGTTATCTGCTTTTCTGGTGACATGCACAGTACACCCAAACAAAGCACTGTTGACAGAACTGCATATAAAAAAGTTGAAGAGTGTCAAATCTGGTAAATTGGAGGCTAAGTGACCGTGCATCACCTTCCTGACCAATGCCCATGAAATCTGCCATTGAGCACATCATACATGTTATTGCTGTATAGAGCTGGTGCTCCATCTTTTGAAAAAATGTATGGGAAGTGTGTTTCTTCATTCTGTCTAATTGGCATATGCTCTTATTTTCAGTTGGTTTACACGCTGTTGGATGCTGTGATAGCAGAATTGTACCCAGACCTTGCAACTGGTGAAATATCACCACAGTAACTGTACTAGCATAATCAATAATAATGATAACAAATCCTAAATGTTTGTTACTAGATCTCATAGTATGCCTACAGATATACTCAGTGATCTCATGTATGCATTTGTTTGTTCTTCTTAGGTTACTGCTTCTAAAAATTTTTTGAGGGTGCATTATCATCATCATGTGACACAATTCATTGCATGATCGTTAGCAAATCACTAGATTCCATAACAATTGTCAGGTTTTCATGTGGGGATTATTCTGTTTGTAGTCTTGTGGGTTTTGAAAGTATGTATCATGGTAAGTTGATATTGATGTTTTGGAAGGACATGCTGCTTCCATCTTCAGGTTTGAGGAAACTGGATGCACATTGACACTGAAGTGATTATGTAAATGGTTTGCAAGGAATGTGGCAGAAAGGGTGGAGGGGAGAGGGCCTTGTCCAAGCTAATCAGAACCTTGTGATACCAGAAGGCATAGTGACCATTTTCAGGGCATAAGAATGAGAACTGTGAAAAAGATGTAGAAAAGGAAAATTATATGTATGTATGGCCCATCTCTCAGCTACAGCAGGTGGTAAGATAAAAGCAAGAAGTGGTAAACACTGTGAATGAGGGCACAGGTAAGGGAGTGTTGCCTCAAGGGGACAGAACTCTCCTGTGCATGGAGAAAACTGTATGCTTCCTATCCCTCAGGGAGTGGATAAGGGGCTTCCATGACCTGCTTAGGGACACCCTGACCACCAAGTGTGCAGCTGAATGTATAGGCTTCCCATATAAACTAGTCCCTGCATCTGAACTGTGTGCTTAATACGGGGTGACCAAGGTCTGGCATGAATTGCTGCTGCTGCTGCCACCGACTTCTCCAGTTTGTACGGTCCGATGTGTACACTAATTCTGCTTTCAGTGGAACAGCAGTTTATACAACTTTCTGCACTCACAGAGACTGCTGCTTATGTCTGGTATTTTCAGGCCAATGTCATTGCTCATATGTAGCATGCTTTGCAAGTTTGGGTAGGTGTATATTGGACAGACCTGTCATTCTATCAAGATTAGGTTTAATGACCACCACCACCATGACATCCTTCTGTACCAACTCAAGAAATCAGCAATGGCACAACACAAGCATTGACCTGGGTCATTGTATCCTGCTCAACACCAGCATGCCGGTCAAGAAATTCAAGTGCAGGGACCTACCTGTAAAGGAAGAAATGAGGATACAGTTGCATTTGAACATGAGCCAGGTGGATGATTTCTCCTTAAGCAGATTATGGACTTGCTCAAGGAAAGGAAGCAGAATGTTTTCTCCAAGTACAGGATAATTTCATCCCTGTAGAGCAACACACTTACCTCCTCAGGTGAAATAAGTGTTACTGCTTCTCACTTTCCACTTCCCATCTACTGGAGCCTTTAATTTTCCCTGCATAAAACTTATTCACATTATGACATCAGCTTTCCAATTGGGCCAAACTGGGCTCCATCCCCACTACCCTTCACATGTTTCTGATTCACCACATACTTTGTAACCTAACTGTGTAGTTAAAACAGATCCTTACCTTGAAGATGGAGTGAGCAGTACTTCTGGAAGTTAAGTCTCATTATACATTACACGGTGTCAACTTGCTACATTGTTACCAGTTTCTATGTGCAGTATACATATGGTATATGTATGGCAATGGGAAATTTCCACATATGGGCTTTGTTCTTCATTTCTTCCCATTTTACATGAGACATCAATGAAGCAGCTGGCTGAGGCCAGCCACCTTACTGCCACAGTAACGTACTGTTATGTTCAGATATCTTCATACCTGAGCTCTTGGCACTCTCACAGTCAGCAGCTCTGGTCACTGCTTGGCTGACATCGAATGGTCAGGCAATGTTGTACCTTTTCCATAAATATGTACTGTGCTTGGGGAGTACTGTCTATCAAAATGTGATGCTTGGTCGCATTTTCAAACTGCTAGGACAGTTAATAAAGGGAGTGTCGCTTCGTCTGGCTCGAGGAACATAAAGCTACAAACAGGGTATTAGTTTGTCAGTACTTGCTGGTTCATTAACGATTATGAATTATTATTAAAAGGAACGCCACAAAGTACGAGTACAATAATAAATGTTAGCACACTCACTATACCACTCTTAATGTCAACTTGCCATACACAATAATTAGTTATCTTATAGTACCAAATTATTCACTGAATGTACTGTCATATAATGTAGTATTATATTGCACACGCAAGTTCATTTAATACTGTTCGTTCAACTGATATTATTAACACCTTGATTGTTGATAAATGCACTCAAGCATACACTCGTTATGAGTATTGAATGTGATTACTGCCCTATGCAGCCCAGAATTATCACCCTTTGTTATATCACAATTATAATGAGACGTGCTGCCTACTTGTGCCCCCTTGGATTGCTACACACACACACACAGTGTCACTGACGCTGGAAGACTGCTGTGAGTCGTAGTGTCCACACTTCTCGCAAGACGCGAAGCTACCTACTGAAGCCACGTTAACTTCAGACAAAGAAAGGACGCTATGCCGTCATATACCCGCGTTAATCTTGCTCCCAAAGATGCTGTGTAACACACACAAATTAAAATAACAAAACAAAAAATGGCAAATTAGTTATTATAAAATTTGCTCTTAGCGTAACATACTGCCACCCCCAAAACAATGACACTATAGTTCACTATTCACACGCAGTAATGGGCAAATTTTTATGATGGCACGTTTAAATACTCCCTTGGGGGTCCTAATTGTGACCACTCGGACGATGCCATCCTTCCCTGGGTGGGTTTCCTTGATGGCAGCTGTGGGCCAGTGTAATGGAGTCGTGTTGTCCTCCCTCAGCAGGACGAGATCGCCTGGTTGTAGGTTGGGTGATGTCCTCTGCCAGCATTGACGCTGTTGCAGACTATGGATGTAGTTGGATGACCAACATTGCCAGAACTGTTGCAATTGTTGTTGGTAGGTTTGCCACCTGGAAAGTCTATTGCATTTGACATCAGTAAAGTCAGCAGCAGGTAATTGGGTAAGTGGTTCACCAATTAG